>JAABUM010000068.1_pt1 | contig 237280 bp, 178 predicted proteins | sample 5559161 | NCBI WGS metagenome assembly JAABUM01 (sample SAMN10711868, study PRJNA513369) | rock metagenome | isolation source: Antarctica rocks | place: Antarctica: Victoria Land, Siegfried Peak nord | reverse complement strand
TATAAAGTAATAATCTATTTATTATTAAATAAAAAGATAAGGTAAAGTATATAACTTCTAAGTAAAATACTATTAAATAGCCTTAGAAGGTTAATTTAATAGGATTATTAAGATTTAAAGGAGTACTTTATATACTAGATAATTTAGTATTATATATAGAAATTATTATAAGGTATTATAATAATACTTTAATAAGTTATTTTAAGTTATAAAAAACTTTAGAGTTACTCTAATATAAGTATTATTAGAGTAGAATATTAGTAGATATTAAGCTATATATCTAAACTTATAAAATATATTAAAGGGTAAAAGCTCTTAGATATAGATCTTATAATAATATAATATCCTTATTATAACTTAATAGGCCTTAGGAAGAACTTTCTATAAATTTTATTATAGGCTTACTACCTAATAAATATAAAAATTCTATATATAATTCTATTTTTATAGTTATTAATAGGTATATAAAGATAGTTTAATACCTTCTAGCTAAGAGTACTTATATTATTATTAAATTAGCTAAGATTTTATTTAAAAATATAATATTATAATATAGTTTATTAATAGGTATTATATTAGATTAAGGATCTTTATTTATAAGTACCTATTAATTAGAAGTCTACTGTTATATAAAAATAAAGAGATAACTAAGTACTACCTTCTAATTATAAATAGATAGATAGATTAAATACTAGAACTAAATATTAGAGTATTACCTTAGGGTATTTTTGAATAAAGAATAAGATAATTAAGTAGTATTACTCTTAATAGCTAAATTTATATATTATAATAGTATTTATATTATACTAGGTTATTTACTATTTTATATAATATATAGATATAATCTATATATAGAAGATAAAGTTAGGGATAACTTTTTAGAAGGAGGAGTACTTATAATTAAAGACTATATAAAAAACCTTTTAAAAGTAAGAGTTATACTAGTAGATTAATAATAGACTATTTAAGTATAAGTTATAAAGTTTTATAATAAACTTTATATCTTAAAGTCTTATATAATAGGAGAACTAGTAATATTAATTATAAAGAATTTAAAGTAGAAAAGATTAAATTAAAAGCTATTATATAAGTATATTAGTCCCTTTAAAGTAGTAGATATAATTAGATATTAAGCGTACTATTTAAGTCTTTTAATAGTATAAAGAATTTATCTTATATTTTATATTTCTTTATTAAAACTATATTAGAGCTATCTTAATAAAGGTAAGTAACTATTTATACCTCCTCTAGAACTTATTAATAGTAAAGAATATTATAAGGTAGAATAAATCTTAGATAGGATAAGAAGTAAAGGTATTTAGTACTACTTAATTAAGTAGTCTAGTTATAAAATAGAATATAATTAATAGATATTTATTAAGGATATAAATATAAAAGACTTATAAAGGGAATATAATAATATATATATAATAAAGAGGTATTATAAGTAAAATACTTATATATAATTATTATAATAAAATTATTTAAGTATAAAGTTAAGGTATATAAGGTAAGTTATAAGTTATATTTATATAATAGAGATTTTAATAAAGAGGTATATAAAAAAAGAATTAATTAAGGGGAAGATCTTTATAACTTAAAAAAAAGAATCTTTACTTAAAGGTATAATATTAAGGTCTTATAAGGGGAATATACTATAATAGGTTATAGCCTAAAAAAAGATAAGCTACTAGATAAGATAGTATCCCTATTAAGGGGGAGTAAAGTAGGCGTATGAATAAGTATAATAGAGAGAGTATAAGGAGTATAAAGGGTATAAAGGAGGTAAGTAATATAATAAGGATAAGTAGAGGGCGCGGTACTAGCGGTACTACTATTATAAAAAGGGTAGTTAGGGCTAATAGTAGTAGGGGCGAGTAATATAATAATAATAAAGGTAGGGGCCTCCTCCTCCTTTATATCCTCCTTTATCTCCTCTATCTCCCCCTTATTACTATTATTATTATCCTCCTCTTAAGATATAATTAACTTATATAAAGATAGTATAATCTTTAATAATATACTTACCTCCTTTAAATCCTTATTAACCTCTATTATAATAAGGGTAATTAACCCCTCTTATAAAAGTATTAATATATATTATAAGAAGTATATAATAAAAGGACTTACCTACTAACTTATTATATCTAAGATACCTTTAAGGGTAATAGTTATATAACTACCTACCTTTACCTTAAAGTATAATAATTCCTTAGAGGTTTATAACTTATATAAAAGTATTTTATTATACTCCCTTAAATAAATTACTACTTCTACCTTAAAGGTAAAGGTAGTAATATATATTATAAAGGTAATATAGTAAGGAGACTTTTTATACTAAAGTATAATAATAGGGCCGCGGATAAGGAAGCTAGATATATAGGTATAAAAGGTAAGGGGGACTTATAATATATTTAAATCTTATTATAAATTAATTTATACTTTTTATAAAGGCTACTATACTTCTAATAGGCCCTACCTATCTCGCGGTTATATAGTAACCTAGGGTTTAAACCTAGGTACTTAGTATACTAAAGATAATAGGGCCTAGAGAGGGCTATAACCCTAGTAGTATAATAGGGTAGAGAGGCGCGGTAAGAGTATTTAACTATCTATTATAAAGTTAGCTAATATAAATACCTTTAAATATAAAGAGTATAAGAATAATTTAAAAGAAGTATAATATAATAGGATATTAATAAGGTCCTTAACTAACTAATATAATAAACTTATATAAGAAGGTAATTTATAAGTAATATACTTATAATATATTTAAAGATAATTAAAGTCTATTATAAGGTATTACTATATATAGAATAGTAAAGAATAACTAGTAGAGACTTACTTTAATTATTATTATAGTTATTAACTATTTAATATATAGTATTATATTAGTAATTAATTCTTTATATTATACTTATACTTTTATAGTAGTTATCTTATAAAGTATTAATAGTATTAATACTAAATATATTAGCTTCTATTATTAATATATTAAGATATAACTTAAAGTAATTTATAATACGTTAATATTAATAGTAGTAGTTATAAAAGAAGTTAGAAGTAAATAAATTATAATTTTATTATATACTATATTATATATATTAACACTATAAATTAATAATATAATATTACTACCTAACTTTTATAATTACTTATTTATATTATATATTTATAAAGTACTATAATAATAAACTTAATTAATAATTATATTCTACCCCTAATAATATTATAACTATAAAAGCTATTATATATTAGTACTATATAATATTAATAGCGCGTTACTATTATTATAATATTATTATCTTTAGAACTCTTTCCCTTATTTTCCCTACTAGGGTTTTAAAGGTTTTTAATAAGCCCTATTATAGATAGTAATAGTTAGTATTTAGGGATAAATACCCTTAAAGGGGAGGTAATTATTAGGATATCTTAATATATCTAGCTAGTATAATATAGCTTACTAGTAATATCCTAGCGGTATTAGTTTAGCTTCTTATTATCTTAATAGATATCCTTTTATCTAAATATCTAAGAGGCTAGGTAGCTTCCTTAAGGGGTATTTAGATAGTCCTCCCTCTACCTCCTTAGAAGGTAGAGATTAGTTCTTTTATAACTATAAAGTTATTAGAGTATTAAGTCTACCTCTATAATACTACCTACTCGCTAGTAGTTTATACTATCTATTCCAGCCCTTAGGAACTAGCCTTCTAGTCTAGTTCCTAATAACTACTAGTAAAATTATCCTCCTCTCTTATTATAATATTAGGAAGGGCGTTATTACAGCTAAGTTATAATAGATTAAAGTCTTCTAGATACTTAAGAGTAATATAAGAGCTAGCGCTTATATATCTAATATCTTTCTTATTACTAGTATAGATATTATAGGTATAAAGGTAGGCTTATATAAATAAAGTACTAATCTACTATATCTTTATCTTAAACTTCTTAAACTTCTTAATATTACTATAAATCTTAAGATCTATAGTAATCTTTAATTAAATTTACTCTCTTAAATACTTATTTATATAATAAATATATACTACTAGGCCTATTATTTTACTTTAAAGCTTCTTAGCTATTATAGTAAGGTACTCCTTATAATTATTAATATATTTATTAAACTCTTTTCTACTTAAAGTAAGAATATTACTAATATATTTTATACTATTCTTACTAGCTTATTATTCCTTAGGTATAAGATCCTTATTAAATAATTTATCCGCTACCTTATTATATATATTAGCCTACTTATTAAGCGTTATAACCTTTTTTAACACTAGATATATAGCTTTCTAGTATAACTTTATTAGTTATAATAGTACTACCTTTCTTAAATATACCTCCTATATTATATTATATATTCTTAGTTAATACTTCTAGATTATCCTTAGAGTAGAGCGCGCCTTTACTTATAATAAATATAAAAAAGATATAAGAATTATTCTTAAGATCTATAACTATAGTCTTATCTTTAGATAGAAAGGTTTTAAGAGTTTCTAGCTTAAGGTAGTTACGCGGGAGTTAAATAATTTCTAAAAAGTCTACCTAAAATAAGGCTATAAGCTTAGCTTCCTCTATTTTATAATAGAGAGTAACGCGTAGTAGCTTTATATTATTATTAATAAATACTACTTATTTATACTTAGAGTTATAAGGCTCTTAAAATAGAATAATAAGTTTAATTAGGGTCTTATTCTATCTTAAGACCTTTTTACCTTATACTACTACTAACGCCGTTCCTCTTATTAAAGTAATAAGATTAGGTTTCTAAAAATTCTTACTATATAAGCTACGCTAGGCGGTATTACTCTCTTTACTATTTAAAGCTACCTAGGTCTTTAGCTTCTTTAAAGCCGTTATAATAGTGTTATTAGAGAGTAGTAAATACTTATTAAGTATTATTATAAGTAAGGAGTAAGGTAAGAGTTATAAGAGAGGGATAAAGAAGATAGTATTTAAGCTAAGGATAGTATTAAGGAAGAAGAAAATTAGGGTAAAAGATAAAGGAGGTAAAGTAGAAGTAAACTTAAAAGATAATAATAACCCTTATAATAAGGCTATATAATTAGAAAGAGTAAATAATAAATAGGAGTAGTTAATAAGTTATTATTAGATATCTTATTATTAGATAATAAATAGTATAGGTATTAATAGAATTTAAGGTATAAGGAATAAGCTTAATTACCTACTTATATATTATAGAGTCTTAATAGATAGCTATAAGAGTAAGATAGATATAGTAGATATAGTAAAAGGTATAAGGTAGAGTATACTAGGGTATTAGCTAGAAATTATAGAATATATTATAGAGATTATACTACTATTAAATTATATATAGAAGTAACTATTTCTATCCTCTTACCTACTTATTATTATTATTAGCTCCGCTTTCTACCTCTTTACTACTTATTAATATAGTAAACTCTAATACCTACTTCTTTTTTAGAGGTAGTACCCTTATAGATATAAAGTACTCTTTAAGAATATACTTATTCTTCTTTATAAGTATATTATACGAGTTATAGTAGTATTTCTTAAGCTCCTTAAAGTCGCTCTTATTAATATCCTTAAAATTAGGATATACTAGGATCTAATTATAAAACCTTAATAGATAATCTCTTATATCTAAAATACCTATATTAGTTTTAATAATATCTAAATATAACTTAATTTTAATAGCTAGATTAATATAAATAGCTATACCCTAACATTAAAATAAATTAGATTACCTTATAATAGAATAAGGAGCTAACCTTTAATATAGTATTATCCTAGCTCTCTACTCCCTTTATAATTTATATATCCTTCTATATATCTCTAAATAATAAAGAAGCTACCTAATATAAATATCTTTAAGAAGAAGTCTAGGAGTAGGGGGTAAGTCTTATAAAGTATTTTAAGTACTATATATTCTAGGGCTTCTATTATCTCCTTAATATATTCCTATTATTATAAGCTAAGTATAAAGCGTAGTATAAGATATATATACCTTTATATAACTAAGTAACCTATTTTAATACCCTTTAATAATATTAAAAATCTTTAAGCGGGTTCTTTACTTAAGATTTGAGTTAATATTAAAAGTACTATTATAAGTGTCTTAAGTAATACTCTCTTATAATATATTAATAAAGTATAAAAAGTAATTCTAGTAGATAAGCTAATTAAACTTATACTATTATTCCTTATCCTTATTACTATCTCTATTAACCTCTCTAATATCTTTAATAGTCCTCTTATATTTTCTCTTTGTAGGGCTTTGATTTACTAAAGTAAGCTTTTACTATAATATTAGGGAGTTTATAAGACTAGTATCTAAAGAGGAGGGAGGAGTTTTAGGGTTATCTAGGTTTATAATATATAGGATATTAGGTAGGGAGGTACTTCAGGGAGGTTAAAATTATAATTAAATTAGGTTATAATATTATTATAAATTAAGAGGAGTTCTTAGATATTATATTAATAGCTTTATAACTACTATAACCTCTATTAATAGGCGTTATAAGGGCGGTAGCTAATAAAGGTCTTAGGTAGAATTAAGGGTTATAATAGTAGTAGTAGTAGATATAATAATTATCTATAGAGTTTATATAAGGCTAATTATATAACTCCGCGTATTACTAGCTCCTTACACTAGATAATAAATATATAACTTAAATTACTATAATAGTTATAATATTATATAAAAGCTAAGACTATATTATAGTAGTTATATTATAGGGCGCGTAGATTATATTATACCTAAAATACTAATCCTAGCGAGAATTTATCCCTAGATTAAGCGCCTAAGGCCTACCTACTTAAATTTACTATTATTACCTAATCTTAATTAGCTAGATAACTAAGGTAGTACTATTATAAGTCACCTTATAATATATAATATATTTATAACTAGCTAATATTTATTATAAAGGACCTAGATAATATTAAGTCTAGAATTTATAAAGCTAATATATCTAATAGTAAAATAGAGGATAGGGTAGTTAAGCTACCTATTAATATTAACTTAGAGGATATTTAATAAGTAGACTAATATAATAGTCTAGGACTATTACTAGAAGATAAAGATAATATACTCCCTATAATTAAATTTAATTAGGATATTACTAATAACTAAGTAGAATTAGTAATAGATTATACTATCCTAGCTTTTAATTCTATACTACTACCTTAATTACGCTACTTATTATAAGAGACTTTTAAAGCGTTACTATAACTTTATATTTAAGATAAAGATCCTAAGCTTTTATTCTAGCTCTTAGACTTTAGTATAAAGAGGCTAGTGTATTATAGATATAATATTTAAGCCTAAAGGAGATTTTATAAAGGTTAGAGCCTTATCTTATACTCTAATAGCTACCTACTAGCTATACTCCTTTATAATAAAGGATAAAGGGCTAGTTATTATAACTTTAACTATAGTAATTACTCTTATAATTAAATACTAGTAAAATACTATTACTTATAAAATAGTAGAAGACTCTACTTTTTTAACTCTATTAATCTCTTCTAGTAAATTCTCTAATCTAGACTTATTAAGAAAATATACTTTAACTTTAAAAAGTTTAAGACTTATCTTATAAAACTTTAATAATTACTAGCTTAGATTATATTAAATAGAACTATATTAGGGGCGTTTATATATTATTATAATAATAAACTATTATTCCCCTTAGATTAGGTAATATATAAATATACTAATATTAATTATAATATATAATACCTTAGCCGCGTTATTAAAGTAGGCTTTAACTAGTATAATAATATTCTTATAATAGAGCGTAGTACTTTAAAGGTAAAAATCTAGTATACTTACTAGAACTATAAGCTCCTAGTATTATCTTATAAGACTTAGGAATTTAGCTAGTATAAGGTTATACTATAACTAGAGTTCTCTTTTCTAAGTCTAAATAATATTATATACTACTAGTCTAATATTATAATATATTATAAGAATAAGCCCTTATTATAACTTATATTAATAGAGTAGCTAATCTATTACTTATTAATAAATAGGAAAGGCTAGTTATAACCTCTTATATTTTTAGCCTCTTATAAAGCTAAACTTAAACTTAAGATTTATAGTTATAAATACTTTTATAAGTCCTTTAATACTAGTAAAGGTATTGAGTATCTCTCTTTATCTTACCTTTTATTCCTTAATAGTTTTAGACTCTACTATAACTTATATAAGAGTCTAATAGGAGTCTACCTAATACTTATATTATTTAGTTTTAATAAATAAATATAGTAGGTTAATATCTTCCCCCTAACCCTAGGACCTTATAATAATAACTTAAATAATATACTTAATACTCTTTAAACTCTATATTAGCTAGATTAAAGAATTATATTAGAGTTACTAGAATTAACTTAAGTTTATATCTTTCCCTTATATACTACTAGGGATATATTATAATAATAGGTAAATAGAGGCTTTAAATTATAGTATATAACTCTTAGTTACTACTTCTACCTAATCTTAAATAAGAGTTAGGGGGACCTAGAATATAACTTTATAAAGAATAGGCGCTTTTACTATTAAGCTCTCTAGTAATAATATAAGATAAATATATTACGTTCTACTATAAAAAGGGAAAAATTTACTACCTAGTAGGGCCTAGTATTAGAGGAGCCGGCTCTATTAAGGTTATTCCTAGCCCTTAATATTATTATTACTAGGCTAGGTAATCTATTATATTCTAACTATTCTAGTCTCTATAAATAACTCTATTAGCTATTACTTAAGAATATACTAACTATAATAGGAGCTTAGTTATATACTATTATAATAAGGTAATAGCTATTTACGCTAGGTTATACGTAGATTTAATCGCCTCTTTATTATCTAAAAAGTTATAGTCTATTAGAATATATAAGATAGATTATTATTATCCTAGTACTTCTCTAATACTAGTTATAAGAAGACTATATATAACCGCTTTACCTTATAACTATATAATATTAGCTTATAATAAGAGTAGGTAGGTTTATTATAACTAAGACTATTATATAAGTATTTAGATTTATTACTAGAAGTATATCCCTACTTATAATAGATAACTTAAAAGAAAGAGATTATTTAATAAGTATAATTAAAGAAGCTAGGAGAGAATACTAGATATTACTTAGTATAGCAGCTACTACTATAAATTTAAACCTAAGGTCTCGCTTAATAATACTAATATAATAGGATAGACGCGTAAGCTTAGTAGTCTCGTTAATTAAAGGTATTATTAATAGTCTATAATCTTAGAAAGTATAGGAATTTAGGAATAATTAGAGACGGCCTAATATATATACTACGCTCTATTATAAAGCTATTATAATAGAGTATAGTATACTAAGTAATATTAATATTCTTATTAGGGAAGATAAGTATAGGTAAGTTTATATTAAAGTAGTCTCCTAACCCTTTATTACTACTCGCTAGCTAAATCCTTTATTATAACGCTTTATAAGTAATTTAAGAAGGTTATCTACTAGACGAATTATATCTAAGTTAAAAAGCTACTACTTAAATATAAGTAGCTATATTAAAGTCTTAGATTAATTCTAATAGATATATAAGAGGTAGAGGAGTTATAGATTACCTTAATTATAAAAGATCTCTATTATAACTACCCTACCCTTTTTAATATACTACTTTTAAGATCTAAATAAGACTTACTCTAATTATTACTTATTAATTCTAATAAAATTTATAATAATAAACTAAATCTCTAATTAGATAATATATTTTATAAGGTTATTATAACTAGTTAATTAATAAAAAAGTATTATAAAGAGATCCTAAAAGTCCTAAGCTACCCTTCTAATATATTAATAACTTTATCCTTTAAGATATAACTAAGAGTAGCCTTCGCGTAGGATTATAATATAATAAATATTATATATTTTAGATTCTAAAGCTTCTAGTAGTATTAATAAATTAGCTTTACCTCTAGGTATAATTATAGTAGATATTTAAGAGCTACTTATATTAAAGTTTCCTAGATTTAAAGAGAAGTACTTTATATTCTCTCTTAAAGACTATATCTACTTCTACGCTAGCTTTATAAGATATATTAAAGGCCTTTTTATTATATAAATCTTAGTTTACATTAACTTAAGACTTTTCTTTAAAGTTATAGTAGTAAAAGATATAATTAATCTTAATTTAATCCTAGAGGTTTTTATATATAATATATCCTAGTATATATATATTATTAGCCTTCCTAGGGTTAACTATTCTAGACCTTACTCAATCTCTATTACTAAATCTAAATAGGATTATAAACTCTAGTTATAGTAAAGTAATAGTAGTATAAGAGTTAGATATAAGGAGGGAATAGAGGTAAAAGATAAATAAGTACTATTACTAATTCTATAGGATATAAGGTACCTATAAAGATTTATTAGGCTTAGTAGGATAGATTATAAAGGGTTTACTAGGCTTAGTAAGATAGATTATAAAGGGTTTATTAGGCTTAATAGGATAGATTATAAAGGGTTTATTAGGCTTAGTAGGATAGATTATAAAAGGGTTTATTAGGCTTAGTAGGATAGATTATAAAGGGTTTATTAGACTTAGTAGGATAGATTATAAAGGGTTCCTTAGGCTTAGTAAGATAGATTATAAAGGATTTATTAGGCTTAGTAGAATTATAAAGAAGGTAGATTAGTTAGAATTACTATTAAGATTTATTATAGGTTTAGTTATAAATAGCTTTTTAGTATCTTTTAAGTAATATATAGGTTTAATAGCGCTTTATAATATTTATAATATATATATAATAACTTATTTACTATATATAACTATCTAATAACTATATTAGATATATTATAGTAATAGTCTATTATAATATAATTATAACTTATATAATTAAACTGTTTATTATATATAACTATACTATAATTATATTAGATATATTATAGTAGCTTAATTATATACTACTAGTTATTAAAATAAACTATAGATATCTATCTTATATAAACTATTTATATTACGCTACGTATATTATATAACTCCGCCTAAAGGCAGAGTTTTTTTTAATAAACGTTTAGTAGACGTTACGGTTTATAGACGATAAAATTACGGTCTATCACGTACTAAGAAACTCGCTAAGGTATATATGCAATACCGTATTTACTACGCGTCTGCGCGACATCGATATTCAATTTGCCATCCTCATTACTGCCACCCAAAATAGTCTTGCTGTGGTTTGATCCATTCCCAGTCCACTGTTACTGCATGTTCGAAGCGGCGCTGCAACATGTCTCCCCTTCCGAGTCTTGGTCAGGACGACTGCTAGTTTGATCATGCCTTCCACACGCTCACAACTTGGAGAAACACCGCAGTAAGCCTCCCTAACTCAACCATTTTCTTAATCTACGATTATGCTTCCCATCTTCAAGCGTTTCTAATGCGTAAATCTGCTTAGAAAGGTCCACCGTGAAGGTTTCGTGGAGACACCTGGGCGCGCACGACGCCCGCGCAAATCGATCGTTCTAGACGAAAGCAAGGATGGAACGGACACCTCTGATGGCTCGCTAGAGTCTGTCAAAGTAAAAAGCGTGGCCCCTAATCCGAAGGGAAACTATAAAGCGAACGGCAGCGCGACCCACAATGGTCATGCCAATGGAAGCGTAAGATCGTCGGAGAAGAAAACTTATAGAATCGACGACAGCGGTCACTTCGAGTTTGGGGGATCCTTGGGTGTTTCTGCAATGATGATATTCTTCCCTTTGTGAGTGCTGAGCTTGAGTATCCCTTGTCAATCGTGGGCACTGACTCAGTTCTTTCAGGCTCATGTACTACATGTGGATTGGCGCTACTTACTATGATGGCTACCTCCCACTACCTGACAAAGGGGAGAGCAAAGCCCAATTCATAGAGCACTTAGGCAACCTGGTCTACACTGGTGCTTTCCCAACACTGAAGGCTTGGGTGATGTACTGGGGCTTTTTGCTCTTCCAGGCTGTTTGTTATATCTACCTACCTGGAATTACCGTACAAGGCAAACCTCTGGAACATAAAGGTAATCAGCGTCTGGAATACTACTGCTCCGGAGTATGGTCGCTCTACACGACCATCGCCGTTGCTGCCACCCTACACGCGACTGGTGTGTTCAAGCTTTACACCATTATCGATGAATTTGGACCGGTCATGTCTGTTGCAATAATTTCAGGCTTCATCGTCTCAATCATTGCATATGTATCTGCGCTGTACCGTGGTGCTGAACACAGGATGACTGGTAATCGTGTCTATGACTTTTTCATGGGCGCCGAGCTCAATCCGAGAATGTTCGGAATTCTGGATTTCAAGATGTTCTTCGAAGTTAGGCTGCCATGGTACATCTTATTTCTAGTTACACTGGGTACCGCTGCTCGACAATATGAACTATCCGGATATGTTTCCGGAGAAGTGGGATTTCTCCTGATGGCTCATTTCTTGTATGCGAACGCGTGTTCGAAAGCGGAAGAAGCCATTCCTACGACTTGGTAATTACATGTTTTCGTTGATCTGGAGGTTTGCTGATTGTTACAAGGGATATCTACTATGAGAAATGGGGCTTTATGCTCATATTTTGGAATATGGCAGGCGTTCCCCTTAGCTATTGTCACGCAACAATCTACTTGGCCAGCCATGCACCCTCAGTCTATCGTTGGAATCCGGTCGCTCTGACTGTACTTTACGGTTCTTATCTTCTTGCTTACTGGGTGTGGGATACTGCCAACGGCCAAAAGAACCAATTCAGGCAGCAGGAACGTGGTACGCTTATGTATCGGAAGACCTTCCCTCAGCTACCATGGGGGACCATTAAGAATCCAAGAATGATTCCCACGAAAACTGGCGACTCCTTATTGGTTGACGGATGGTATCAGTATGCGCGAAAGATCCATTACACGTGTGACCTATTCTTTGTGAGAGATTCTTGTCCGGATCCCATTTCTCTGCTAACAGGGTGCAGGCTTTGTCATGGGGACTGGTAACAGGCTTCAACAGCCCGTTTCCTTGGTTCTACGCAGCTTTCTTCACGCCAATGATCTTCCATCGAGCGTATCGGGATGTTCAGAGATGCAGAGAAAAGTATGGTGAGGCCTGGGCAGAGTATGAGAGGCAGGTTCCGTATCTGTTCATCCCAGTATGTGGTCCTCTCCTTAACGCCAATCAAGCTGACATCGCTTAGTATATATTTTGATCAACGTTTTTGTACAGCATTTAGGTACCATTATTGATACAATACAATCTAATACTTTTGGAGACTGCATTATACTCAGCTCTGAATGACATTCGTCTGATTCGATCCGAATGGTATCTAAGATTCGATGACCATTGCGCCCGCTTTGACTCAAGGGCTGAGCTAAAAGTTGGACTCCATTGCTAAGTGTTTACCGTTGACGTCAATTCATAGCACTGACAGACCATGTCGGTGTATGTAGAGATTCGAGAATGTGTGGGGCTTTGTGCGGAAGAAGACCGCCCAGAGCGATCTGGCGGGGACAGCACCCTTCCGGCGTTGTAACTCAACGCTTCACAATTCCTTCTCAGCAGCTACCCTCTGCAGCTGAACCAGAAGAACGTCGATATGCTGATCACCGAGAGCTACAAAGACGTGCCTACTACGGCCGATGGGAAGGGAAGCATGCGTCAGCGCTTCCATCTCTATCAGATATACGGTGTCTGAATTATCAAAGGCATATACATCTTCCATCCTTCGATACCGAACTACCCAAGAGCCAAATTCCCGGGCGTCGCCGTTTTCAGCGAAATCTATCAAGGTAAGCAAATCTCAACACTTACGCTAGGGTAGAGCGCTCAATCCACATGTCCCGCCAGTTACCGGTCCCGTTGCGCGCTTCGCCCGCCAGATAGCAGGCCATGGCTACATCGTCGCCGCCCCATCCTCCTACCACGAGTTCACAGGCCCGGAGCCTCTAGCCTACGACGGTCCCGGCACCGACGCCGGCAACGACTACAAGGTCCAAAAGGTTCGCATCGCATCGCCTCGCCTCATCCATAAGAGCGACTGACAGCTTTCGCTTCTCCGCCTGCAGAAAGTCGCAGCCTATGACGAAGATGCCACGCTGGCAGTCTCCACTCTCCTCTCTCTCGGCACGTGCAATGGGCGCGTCGGCACGACGGGTATGTGTCTTGGCGGGCATTTGGCGTATAGATGCGCGATGGATAAGAGGGTGAGCGCGGCGGTGTGTTATTTTGCCACGGATATACATTCCAGGACGTTAGGTGCGGGTGGCGATGATAGTTTGGAGAGAACGGACGAGATTGAGGGGGAGCTTGTTATGGTGGGTTAGGTCACGAGAGTCGCAAATTGGACTTTGTTTTCGCCTACGTGGGTTGAATATCTGATACGGGTGTGTGCAGATCTTCGGCAAGAAAGACAACCACGTCCCGCCAGCGGGGAGGGATCTGGTACGGAAGACACTGCATGAGAAGGGCATTTGCTTTTCCTGGTACGAGGTGGCGCATGCGCAGCGTGAGTTGTATCGTTCTTGTTGTGTTGCACTTGATCGATGATTTGTTAATTGTTTTCGTTCTTTCGCAACAGATGCGTTCATCCGCGACGAGTTGAGCAAAGGGCGCTATGATCCTGCCATTTCGGGGGTTTGCTTTCAGATGCTGCTGGAGGTTTTTGGGAGGACGTTGAGGGCGGAGTTGGGGATGCGGGAGGGTGGGGAAGGGGGGACGGGGGTGGATGTCTGCTAGTAGAGTCGGTATGTTTGTATGTGGGAGAGGTGGGAGGGATGAATGGATGGTGATGTGAAGGTATGGAGTGGGATGGGATATGTAGATATTAGTATTAGTATTGATTGGACTGGGTTTGGATACAACATATATCATTAACACTGGTAATTGAGGACGTAGATACCATATCAAATGCACTGCATCGAAGTGAAATGCGTATACAAGGTCAGGAGATGTCGTTCGTTCATTTATTATCTGCAGTGATTTTTGTATAGCTGTATTGGCTGGGTAGAGTATACGTTCTACGTGATATGCTTTAATGTGATGTGATGTGCAGTGATGGGAAAGTTTGGATTAAAGGGTGTAGGGATGGGGTGGAGGGGCGAGGGATATGATGGAAGGGAAGGGAAGCTGGGAGTCAGTCAAATGGGATTTATATTGAGTTCAGATGAGATTGGATAGAAGGACAAGCTGAGTGAAAACACCGGTACACCGGCTCTTTAGATATAGGTACCGTACATCGTTTTTAATAGATTGACTAGTCGGGCATACGGAGAGGGATATGAGAGGAATACGAGATTGAACGAGATGGGAGGAGAGGAGAGCTTCTGACCTACTCACTCACCTGAGAGCGTGACTTTAGCAGGTTTGGTGGTGGTGGTGGTGGTGATGGGGATGGAGATGGGGATGGGGATAGAGATAGGAGGGTAAGTAGGTAGATGGTGTAGATGGTGTAGGTGTAGATAGGTGGATAATAGAGGTGGATAATAGAGGTGGGTGAGTGGGTAGATAGGTAGATGGATGGGTATGGAGTGGTAAGGAGTGGTGTGGGATAGGTAGATAGGTAAGGTGTATATGACTGCCAGATCAGATTTCGTGGATATAGAAGCTTGGGATATATATAATTACTACATTTAAAACAAAGAGAAGGAATATTCTTAACTTAATATCGATGGATAGAAGCTTCTTTGATGAACTTTTTCAGCTTTACCTTAGCGTCTTATACTCCCATGACTACCTACAAGCACTCCCCATCTCAGTCTTCCATCAACAACCATATCGACATCCTTCCTCCCACTCCAAGTTCCCACACCATTAAATATACCCAGAAACTAACTTATGCGCAAGTTTAACGAATACTGTTGTATGATATCCAAAATTCACAGAGTACAATATAGAACACCATTCGTCGTCAAATACCATCGGTCCCAAAGCCAAACTCAAAAGTAAGGTAGTCTGAACAAGCAGTCGCTCATTCCATGAGAACCTCGATCTTTCAGCCTCTTGTCCTGCAGCGACGATCGGATTCGTTTGAGTTGATTTCGGGATATCTGCTCGCTGATGTGACGGAGGCTCTAGGGGTGGTGTAGACGAGGTAGATTGCCCATACCATCTCCCACGTTACCTCCCAAACTCCACTCGGGCTTCCCCATCATCAAAGATCTAAGTCTTCCTCTCCCCTACCACATCACCCTCAACAACCCTTCCCCGGATCCATCGACCAGGATGCCACCCCGCCAACAAGCCCACCGCAACAACCACAGGCGCAAACTCCAACCCGCCAAAAAACCCCTCATGACTGCTCAAATACCCAAAAACCCCCTGACTCGTCTCGGCCAGTCTGAAGATGGTGCGCAGATAGATCAACAGGCTCGCTGCCGCCAATGCCGCAAAGAACGGGTCCTTCGCCCTGACCACAGCCTGCATGTTGCGAGCACCAGCAAGCGACACGCGAAAGGTAGCCAAGAGCACGAGGAAGATTGTGAATGCGAATGTCTGAAAAGCTAGACCGGCGAGGAGAATGTTGTTGGGCACGGTAGCGCTTTCGTGCTTCGACTCCTTACTGCCCACCAAAGCGGCGCCGGCGACTTGGATGATGGTGGAGATGACGTCGCAGGTCACGAACCCCCACAAGATCCACTTCGGGTTCAACCACCGTCCCAGTCCCCTCTTCTCTCCTTCGGGTTTGGAAAAGCCATGGCGGCCAGCCCAGGTGATGAGTCGACTCAAACAGACGTAGATACTGGCACTGATGAACACGGGCGCCGTCACGATGCAGAAATACTGCACCACGAAATCGATAATGTTGTACGGATCTTTTCGTGAGCTCAGAGCGCGGAAAATGTAGCCAAGGATTTCGATGGCGCAGCCAAAGGTGAGCGGGAGGAAGTAGAAGGTGCGGTATCTGATTGCTTGGAAGAGATGGACGACGGCGGACAGGGTGAAGAGGATGATGGCTAGGATGCAGAGGGCGAAAGAGGGCACGTAGCCGTAGATGATGATGTGGGCGTCGTTTGGGCCTTGAGGGTTTGGGAAGCTGGGGTCGACGTAGCCACCTGTTTCTGGCGTGGACCCGGACATGCTGTATCAGAAGAGGCCAACCTTCATCTCTCTCCCTGTCCTAAGGACTCCGATTAGCTGATCTCCACAGGCCGAGAGGAGGAAATGAGGTTATTGCGAGGCTCTTATACGTTGATCAAGGAAAAAACGATTCAAGTCAAACGATGATTCTCGTAAACAGGCGTCGACTTCGGCAACCTGTACCAAAACCTGGTGAGGGCACTCGACGACGTCCAAAATTTGATGTAAATAAAATGATAAAAGAGCAGGAAATGAAGTCCTTGGACACTTTGAAGACAGCGTTATTTACGTCGTTGAGCGGAGAGAAGCACTAGTTGGGGTGGTGACGGATAATTCATTGATACGAATACGACGAGCACGGTCCCGCACCGAAACTTGCAGATCCGCGCGCTATTCAAGAATCTTTCATTCAAAGCAGAGCCAAGTACTGCTCAAGATTCTAGTTGGCAGGAAACAAGATCCATATCATCTGAAATGAGGGAGAAGAGAGTGGTGTATGTGCTTGCTCATCAGCTGTTCCGCTCGAGATATACTTGCCTCCTGATCTTGATCTTCACTGTACACTTTCTGACTGTTTTATAGCCTTTATTTTGGACAGATATCTTCACACCTAGCCAGCTGTCCTCGATCATGGCCATTTTTGCTGAGGCCAAGTCGCCCAACTGTATTCAGGGAGAATGGATGAGTCCATTGCGGAAAAGGAGGCTCCGTCTGGCGTCCAATTGTCTTGGTATCCTTGATTCAGTTCTGCGTTGATAAGATGCGTGAATAGATCTGGGTCGCTACCCATGGGGAAGTCGAGGGGCATACTCAAGCTTTCCGAGTAAGCCATACTTGCTGGGTCGTTGACGGGCCACGGAATTGCGTGCAGGGGCTGCGTGCCCCTTTGATCCATAGCCCCTATCGTGGGACTTGTGCCAAAACTTCCAAAACGTGCTCCCACCTCTGCCGAAGGCGGCTCGTGGAGTGAACTGGGTGCGTTATAACGTGCAGGGGCCTCAGAGTAAGAAGTCCCAAGTACCGGCTCGTATCCTAGACTCGGCCCGTTCTGCGGCGCTACATCACCTTGAGTGAGGGTGGTAACCGTCGCAATTTGCCCATTCTCTCGTTCAGGCTCGCGACTGAAACGTGCTCCTTCGGACCTGTGTCGCTTCTGATGTTGACACCATTGCTTCAATTTTGTCAAAATCCCAAGAAATTTGGAACTGAGAACATGCGTGTCGCCGTTGGCTAAAGTTGCTACTGCCCCGAGGTGGCTGAGAAGCTCTTTGAGGTAGGCTTCGGTCTTGTTATTCGCAGGCTCTAATATTCTTCCCAATTCACTTGATGGTAGATTGGCGGAAATAGATAGCTTGATCAGAATGACTGTGGCGTAGACCACCCGGACATAGACCAAGGTTGGACATTGAAGAACCTGCTTGACGCTCATATTGAGGAAGATCGTGATCACCGCCTCTGCCGAAGAGGCACATTGAATAAGTGCATTAATGTATGGTGGGGTCAACGCGTTTTGACGCCGAGCGGACGGCAGCTTCACACTGATGAAGAACGGTGGTCGGAAGTCTTCCGCATTATGATCCGGATAAAGGGCGATCTCGTGAAGATAGATGTTGTTGGCGTGGTAAGTGATCTCAAGAAAGGCTGAATGGTTCAGATCGGTCAGCTCATTCTCCAATCGTTCACAGAGGTGGGAATATCTCACAATTCATGACCTCGGTAGAATTTCTTCTCCATGCGTCTAGCTGTTTCTCACAAACACTCAAGGTGGCTTGAATACGTTGGTCGGCTAGAGTAACATTGCTCCCAGACGGGTCGTCTAGAGCCAGCGCCGATCCGCATTCTTCCACAATTCGCTGCATCTTAACCCACGCGACGAATCGTTTGTCTGTTGGAGCAGCAAACTCCGAGTTCTCGAGGTATTCGACGCAGTCTGCCATCCAACTAGAAAAGCGGAGCATGTTGGGGAGCCGGAGGCTCATCGACACACTGCGGATGGTCATTATGTAACTCAAAACGGATTGTCTTTCAAATCGACTTGCCTTGCACAGAAAAGATAACAAGCTAGCAAGGTTCGCCGACTTTCTAGCGCAGCACTATCAGGAAGACGCTTTTCCTGGGGAACAGGAGATTGCGAAGCTCCGCCACCTTCACGAGACATGCTACGATCTTCCGCATTATAGACGTCGTATAAAGGAGGATGACTTGGAGAAGCCCTGGGTTTCTGCGCAAGTCCGAGATCTAGAGCCATAGTGGCTGCCTGCGTGATTTGTTGGTGAAATTTCAAATCCTCGAACCTATAATGGTCAGCTTCTATTTGGGTAAGGGCCTATCTTATCCCCTGCCGTTCCATATCCAAATCAACAGTCCCATGGAACCGGCTCTATGGTATAAAGTCTGGACTATGTGGGTCAATAATATTGCTTACTTGTCAGGAGGGTATGTCCATAGAATAGAAATAAGAATAGCCTGACATATTTCCATCGATTTGCGGCCCTGTATTGTCACCTTTGTAGCGTAAATCTGTTGGATCTCCTTGTTCAGTCTGAGGAATAGAGCTGATTTGGACTCGCCTGCGCTTGCGGCAAGCACAGCTAGGAACAATATGGGTCTGCACTCTCGCAACTTCGCCGCGGTCCAATCTTCCGGGAAAACGACGGCAGGGTAACTGTTTGTCATAAGCATATGAATGCGGTATTTGGCAAGACTTCCAATGATTTCGATTGGCCACATACAATGGTAGAAGATCGTTGACGTATCTATCATAAAGCTCTGTTGCCTTAGTCATGCTCAGTATTCCTCGGTCAATCACGTCCGGAAAGCTTGGCGATTGAATCGAGGGGACGTTTCCTTCCATATCACGGCTAGCCATGTTTCGCTGATTATATGATCCAGCTTCATATTCTGTATCATTACTTGTGATTTGCGGTCTTGGGGTAGGTGGCGCAAGAGGTGAGATTCCTTCGGTAGAGAGCTCTCCGGACTGTCCACTTTGGTGCTGACTCCTAATCTCATCTTCAAGACCCGTATATTGAAGGTCATCTCTTTCGATATTCAACTGGTTCGAATTCGCCTTCCTATTCTCCAGTAGTATGCTGAGCCCGCGAACTTTCTCTTCCAATTCTGTGACTCGGGTATCTGTTCTTTTTCGACGCCGAGTCTTGCTACGTGTTGTATAGACGCATTCCCTATTTGATCGTGTGCAGCGCTGACATTTCGACGACATGGACGAATCGTTTGCTAAGCAGCGCACCTAGAGAGGTGTCAGCCCTGTTCACTACCAGGTTTAGATTAGATCGACTACCTTTCTCAGGCGACAGGCGTCACACGCCCCGATGCTACTCTGTGAAGCCGATGGATCAGGCTGACGCTGCTTAGATACAGCAGGCAGCGTAGGTACGTTCTCCGTAGGATCGGCATTGAAATCCGTGACCTCCATGTCAGGGTTTTCCACGCGATCTTTGAGGAGGAGTAAGGTGTGTATAAGACGAGGAAGCTCAGTGCCTACGGCGGGGGATTTATGTTGTACTAAGGCGCTCTTGCCTGAGTTACCACGTTACTTACCTTATCTTATCTCTCCTACCGTACTTATTCTAGTACCGTACCGGGCGTACTAATAGTAGAACTAATTTAATCACACTAGTCAGAGTCAAGACTAGCTCAAGCTGCAAGAGATGCGTGAAATGCATCAATGCACATCTTGTTCTTTCAGCCATCATTCCAGCTGATGCAAATGACTGTTAGCCGAGAATGGCAGTCTATCGCTACTTGTCTTTCTTCATGGGAGCTAAGTGGGTGAAGTTGGACCGCTTGGAGTAAACAGATGAAGGGAAGTGGCTTGCATGGCTTCACCTTCTCGAATTATATACTATAGACAACAAGCTCAGTAATGCGCTGACAAGCAATGAATTATACGACCATGGTGCACTACTAAAGTCAGAATTTATTACATTGGCGAAGATCATGCCTTCGATGGACGATAGACTTATTCACCAACTTGTTTACGACGTTCAGCTGTTGCAAAAAGCTTAGTACGAAGTCTTCTCGTACTGTTGGGGCGCACTCATCTACTAACGTAGAATCTGTTAATTCAAAACTATAGGTCAAGATAGTGATATCTATCTTTCCATCAAAGCCATCGAGCGGGACAATAGGCAATATCTATATACAACTTCGTATATCAAGGACTCTTTGGATTGGATAAGCAGACGACAACCGCAAGAGCGCAATGGCTTCTCTTCGCTGTATTAACATGTTGACTGACCAATTTGATGTTAGAGAGGTATGCCATGTGCCTATATCATCGATGTTGCCATGTCTTTGGCTTTTCTTGATGTCATAAGCGAACCCACTGTGCAAGCTTAAGGCGAAAAGAACTTTCCTGGACAACACGGAAGCAGCACATGATGCCAAGCAGTAACTCATAGAGAGCACCTAAATTGATGAACTGTCGACAATATACGGAACTACATTTCGCACCCACCTGTGGGTCATCCAAGGAGCTGTCTTGGCATTTAAAGCTTTGCTCGATATCAATCTGTCATGTACATGTACCACGACTTCTCAACGAGGACCGCTCCGTTTCTCAAGGTTCTGCATACAGTCTTCCAACACGCGGAACCCTGAAAGATTACTATCCACTAGATTGGGTTCTTACCGGTATCCGGTTGATTTTCACTCAACAGCAAAGGTAAGAGATGCTCACGCTCGGGCGTTCCAGAGATCCACTATCAAAAATGGCGTCCTGGGTGGTTGGCTTATAACAACCTCGGCCTCTCCGCCTCACCACCGTCCGGCACGAGCCTTATGCCAGCATAACATATCCTTTTCTCATGTCGGTTATTGAACCACCATTCTTTCGAATACCCAGGCGCAAAACCTCTCTTCGTGGCATCTCTCCGACTTGCCGCAAATTCAGCAATGAATTCCCACGGCACGGGCTCCATCGCACATCCAAACTCTAGCCGCATGTTCCCAGCCTCAATGACTACCTGATTTGCCGGAGTGCTGTACGCCCAAAGGGTTATGCAGGTGTCCAGGATCCTGGAGAGCAGGCGGACAATGATGATAAGACAGCTGACAATAACGGAAACGCCGACAACGACGGCAGGGTTTATTATCGCAAACCTCTGTTCGAGAAAGCCCAAGTGCCAATTGACGCCAGGGTGACCAAGAGGCATGCGCGTTTGGAGCGAGGTCTTTTGGATATCTGGAGATCGAGGGCCGTGCTGGACATCGTTGGGGTCTATGAGACTTGTCACCGAGGATGGTAGTAATAGGGCTGTCGGCGTATCGAACAGAACAAAGAAGATGGCTAAGATACGAGCTTGAAGACGCATCTTGTACGACTGGAACATACTACGTAACGTTAAAGTGCACTTGGCATCGACGGCACTAAGAACGGTTCATGTCAACGATAATGAAACTACGCTCAGGCTCTTTCTTTGACGTCACGTCTCAAGTGTGTTGCTTTAATAGGTTGCAAAAATGCTTATCTTCTCAAGAATCTCCAGAAACGCGTGAGCTTTGCAACCGCCGATCTAACAATTGGGTACCGAAGGAGACTCTAGATTTGAGATCCATGCTCCTCCATGAAGACCCGCAGCTAGGTGGCACATGCGCGCCAGTGCTGATGCTGGCTTCGTCAACTACTATCGCAACACATCATGAATGAAAGGGTGTAGGCTCGATTACGGATGTGAGGATCGATCCGTGCCGTTAATCTATCTAGCCAACAACAGTGAACAAATCGAGGTACCGCGAAATGAGATCGCACTGGATACTTCCATGGTCGTACGTGTTATACCTGCGGGGAGTGTTGAATGGTGAGCAATCGGCACACATCAATTTCAGAGCACATCAGTATACCAGGAGGCGCCATATCAAGTTGTCCTTTGGACCCCCTCATGCGTTAGAGGAGCTCATCAAAGGCCGATGCCCAAGCTGTAAGCTTTACTGCTGAATGCGCATGATTTATGGTCATTACAAGGATCCACTGCATTGAGTGTTGATGTTGCTGCACTTTGACTGTACTAAACTCTGCACTTGAGCGTGGTCGCGTGCGACATCAGGACAGCCAGTGACGTCAGACGAACCGAAGCCTTCTATTTGGAGTATGAACGGGCGAAGATTGTACTCCCTGTCAAACAACTCATCTGGCCTTGGGCACCGAGGATCACTATTATGATCACTTGCACCGAGCGATCAAGTAAACGAGGAGAATGATAAATTCTACGATTTGCTCTAGCGACCATTGACTGAATGTAACAAGCCCACGCCTCGTTTGGCATCACAAGTTTGTTGCGAATAGTAAGTCAGTGGTCTGGTGTCTCGGTGCTCTGGCCATCCTGCAGTCTATCCCCTTTGGCTGTAACCACAGCGATGTAACATGGGCTGGCACGACTAATTATGCATATCGCAAATCGCTGTCACCTCGAGGAACATAGCTGAGTCCGTGCCAGAGACTGCGATGAAACCCCTTGGTGCTAAAACACCATATGTACCGAATACATTGGTCGTTCCGTGCCATTGTTGTGGGCAAGTCTTGATGATATTGTGAAGTGTTTTATTGATCTTGGTTGAAAGGAGCTGATACTGTCTCAAAAAGGTTCCGCGCTATTGAAGCAAGATCTGTTTCGTCGCATATGAGATGATGGCGGGTTCGCGTACCAAATATAACTTATGTGCCGCAAGTGCACTTCACCTTGCGCTATTGCCGGTGCGCACCATAGAAGACACGCGTTTTTTAGATGCGTCGTCAGCAACTTCAAGCGGGATGGCCCTGAATGTGTGAAGAAGATGCCACTTGCTACGATCATAGCAAGCGTGACTTGCAAAGTGTAAGAAGGGTGTTCTTCGGAAGTCACGTACCGACGCTGTTGGGAATATATCGAAATTCTATCTAAGGTAGTCTTAGGAACCGCAGACCGTTGTTCCGCGGGTCGCTTTCCGAAACTGAATTCTATCATTGCCCTGCTATCAAGATCCTCGCCATTGAGGGGTGCACAGGTGTTTTGCTAGCCGCAAGACGCATACGTTTTCTATGTGGCTGAGTCTGTTCTGTGCTCGTACTATCCTCAATGTACGGACGAATAAATGATCTACTGTATTTCCGCTTCAGGCCTTCCGGAACTTTGGTGATTATATTGTAGCGAACATCATTCGGAGCCTGACTTTCCGAATACCTCACATCTCCTTCCTCCCATCACCGAATCATCAAACCCACATCGATCCTCCGATCATGGCGTTCAAAAGCAAACCAAAGAAAGGTCAAGGGGACTGGCGACCGAATCCCTTGATCCCACGATGCGCGCTTTGCATCCTAGCCATGATCGTAGTCGACAGCTTCGTCGTCGTCATGGGCCTGACCAAAACATACAAATTCGTCGATCTGTTGCTCTTATGTTTCGTAAGCTGAAACCGGGCCCTCATTTCCCACCATCAATACAACATATCGGAAGGCTCACGATCCCCTCCATCTAATCTGCAGGTCTTCATCTCCCTCTGCTGGACCACATTCTTCCTCGTCCGCCCCATCTTCCGCGCCTCGCTACTCCACCCCGGATGGGCCGTCGGCCTCGACCTGATCTGCTTTCCTCTCATAGCGACGTGGAGCGTCATCGGCGCGATGCAGGGTCTGGCGTATTACGAATACCTGGGTGAATGCCGCGGCTACGACATCTATCGAGACGGCGGGTGCAAGCCGTTCTCGGGCGTTGTACGGGGGTTGGGTTGGCTGGCGTACACAAGTGCTTTCCTCATGACGTGCGTGATACCTACCTACCGTGCCTAGTGCTGTCCGGTGAGCTGACCCGCTCTATATACAGCATTATCCACGCAACCCTCTTCGTCTACGCATGCCGCGACACGCATCGGTATCGGAGCCTGAAGCGAAACCCGAATCCTCCCGATTTCGGACTCGAGCTCAAGGGGTGGAGCCCGAGCCCCTATTCCTTCATCAACGCGTCTGAAGAGCGGTTTGCGAAAGTCGCGGTGCGGCCTGAATCCGGCACGGAGATGTCATACGATGGGGGCCGGTACGGGGATCATAGTAGAAGTCATAGCAGAAGCGAGAGTGGGAAAGGGAGTGGGAGATTTCCGGTTGTGGTGCCGAGTTTTGGAGAGGGCGAGGGGAGAAGGTGGGCTTGAGGTTGGAGTGGAGACTCTGGGCGTTCCGTAAGGATATGAAAGCCCGTTAGGCTGGGGCTCGAGGGTCGGCGAGTTGGCCTTAGAGAGTTTGGGTGCTTGGTGAGGATCATTGGGCATGGTGTGTAGCGAAGTAACTAATACATTGGACGGCGATGATCGGGGATCATGCCGGTGGTTATGAATCATAGATATCCAAGCGGTGTTTAAGTCTCTATCGATGAACTCAGACACCAACTATACGCACACTAAACCCTTGTATCGTAACATGACAGCCAAAACTATATCTCCTTTCCTCACCAAAAAAAAACCCGTCCGATCGCCCATCATTAGACATTTTCGGACTTCTTCTGTCAATCCCAATGCACAGAATATCTACTTGCCAAATAATATATTGTGATTTTTGATTCGATGTTTATGCATGATGCTGTTTTGCGATGGGAGAGGTGCTAGGTTGGGGGTTGTTGGGGGTGAATGTGGGGGATATGGAGATGGATATGGCTTAGATGTGGAGAGGTGGAGGGATGGGATGGGATGGGGTGGGATGGAATGAGATAGTCTTGTAGGGAGCAGGGAGCAGGGAGTAGGGTTTTGAGTATTTAAAGTAGTTGATTAGGGGGGAATGAGTTGACGCTCCAGGTATGATTATAGTTATATGAGTAAGGCTTTGGGATATAAGGTAGTATCGCATATTCTTTTGATTGGAATATTCGTTGGATGATCGATAGATAGTCGTGGCGTAGTAGGTCTGTTTTCAGTATTTTAGGTCTTTTCGTACGATGTACAGATTCTTTATATCGTCGTACTATGTATGTACATAGGGTGGCTGGATAAAGTACATAGGATGCGCTGATATGACAACCATGTGAGATTTTGTTGAAGTGGTTCTCATTATGATACATATATTCGAATCTATCAGGGTATCGTATCTCATAGCACGAGCATAATGAATCCAACACCTATCGCTAAAAGCATCGCTAGAGATTTCATGGGAACATCGGATCCCATCCTTGATGCGGCTCCTTTGACGCTGACAGGTCCTGTGCTGGAGGATGCGGTGGTAGGGGTTGAGCCGTACCCTCCCATTATCAGTCCTCCCAGTCCTGAACTCGCGCTCGCACTCGCAGTCGGCGTTAGCGGTACGGTTGAGGTGCCGATTTGGAGGCCTGAAGGGCCGAGGGAGATGATGGTGCCGGAGAGGGTTAGGGCTGGGCCGCCGGGTAGGAGGGTTTGGGATCCGATGGTGAAGCCGGATGGGGAGGCTGTGAAGGTTTGGGATGCTATTGTGAAGACTGATGGTTGTGGGGAAGAGAGGGGGATAGTTGAGGAGCCGATTTGAAGCCCTGAGGGGCCGAGGGAGAGTACGGTCCCTGATAGTGTTATTGCTGAGCCACCGGGCGATAGGCTCTGACCAGCAACGGCGAATCCCGTCGGCGCAGCGGTGAAGGTTTGTCCTGCGATTGTGAAAACGGAGTTCGTTGGCAATGGTACTGTTTTTCCATTGACGATGAGCCCAGTGCCACCAGAGGGTATTGCAATGACACTCCCACTTATCGTTACAGGAGCGCCACCAGGAGTAATGATAGCACCGTTCGCAAGCGTAACCGTGATGCCCGATGCTAGATTCTGGGCGAAGTTTGGCGCTTGCTGTAAGACTGCTCCTGGACTGGTTGGAAGCGAGTACGTAGTCCCGTCTATCACCATGCTAGACGAGCCCACAGAGACGACTTTGCCAGCGATAGTCGCTTGCGCTCCAGGAGCGATGGTGGAGCTCCCAATAATAATTCCTCCATTTGGGCCTAGGACGACTGATTGGCTACCAACGAACACGGGCGACGGAGCTGGCGCAGCTTGCACGACTGCTCCTGCGCTCGCTGGCAGAGCATAAGTAATACCATCGACCACGGCATGCGACGAGCCGACAGAGATAGTGTAGCCAGCCACAGCCGTTTGGATCCCAGGCGCAACGGTTGAGCCTCCAATGACAACACCACCATTCGACGCCTTGACTACTGGGGAGCTGCCTACCAGTACGGCCCCTGCCGTGGTTGCAGCGGGCAGAGCATAGGATGAGGTGCCTAGGACGACGTGATCTGTGCCAACCGAAAGAGGGGCGCCTGCGACCTGGACTGTATTGCCCGGCATGACTGTAGAGCTTCCGACGACGACACCGCCGTTGGGATCCCGGACGATCGTATTGCCATTTGCTACCACCGAATTTAGGGCCGGAGTGGTATCTGGTCCTGTGCTTGACCCAATGTTTGACCCACTACCAGATCCTGCACTTGAGCCGGGACCAGAGCCGGGACCAGAGCCAGGGCCAGAGCCACCACTCCCAGAGCCACCAGGGCCAGAGCCACCAGGGCCAGAGCCAGCACTCCCACTGCCAGGGCCAGAGCCAGAGCCAGAGCCAGAGCCAGGGCCAGTACCAGGGTCTAGTCCACCGTTACCGCTGGCTGGCTGTGACTTTGTAGGGTCTAAGTTCTGTGAGGGATTGGATGACCCTGACGCCCCATTTTGGCTGCCCAGTTGAGCAGCTAGGTCTCCATTATATGGGTCCGGAGGAGTATTAGCTGGCTTTACTGGGTTGTTCGCGAAGCCAGGATTTCCAGGGTCGGTGCTACCAGGGTTGGAGGACGGTGTATCTGGTTTCACAGGCTGAAGCGCAACTGGCACCGCCGCGACAATAGACACAGTCATCGGTGCATTCACCGGCGATATGGAAGGTCCGGGTGTCGCGGAAGGACCTTTATCAGTCATTGAAGTTGGACCGACCATGGCCGTTGCCTTTCTGAGTGCGCTCGGTGGGTCAAAAGTTCCCTCAAAGGCTCCCTTACAGGTATTCCATGCAGGATTCACCTTGCTGACGTTCGTCGGAATGGAAAGATAAGGCCCTCGAGGAGTTCCGCTCGAGCCTATTCGCCATTCACAAGTTCCCTGAGTCTGGGAACCAGTTGGGTACTGCAATTCTGTGTAATTGATGGCGGTGTACAGTTGGAATCCTGCTGGTGGGCCATTGCACATTGAGGTAGACAGAGCGTCCGGAGCGTATCCAATCGTGATATCGGTAGCGTTGCCGTGGCCGAAATAGTTGGGTCCGAAAGCCGGACAGTTCTCAGCTGCTCCCAGGCTGCGATAGGCTACATACACCGACGGAGAGACAAAGGTCATCCCGTTCTCGACATAACTGTAAGGGGTGGCTACTGGTGGAGCAGCGGTTATGGAAAGATTGCTGGCCGTTGAAATATTGTTCGGGCTTGCCGTCTCGACAGGCCAGTAGAGAATTTGAACATCCGCAGCAGTGATCAAATACTCTACACAACAGTCGGTCGGTGGTGTGAACGCCGGGTTAAGGACAGTACTGATGGTCTCCGTTGCACTCCACAAAGATCCATCCTTGTTCATGCCAATGACAACAGTTGGGGCCTCGGTCACGACTGAAGTGACGATAGCATCGCATGAACATGCTGTCGAATAAACGCCGGGGCCTGGAGGCCCGTCGCCTACTGGAGCAAGGCCATGTGCCTGGACCTGACACATGGATACATCGGTTTGGCTCGCGGTTTTAGGATAGCCACTTGCTGTCGCCATCAGTGAAGTGATGGTAGCGTTCGAGCCATATCGTAGAGACGGTGTGGATATTGCTGATTGAATAAACGTAGTGAGGATCCCACTGGCGGTTCCCCCCTTGGACGTCGTAGTACCGTTCGTAACATATTTGGGGGATGCAGCTACAATGGCACATATGTATTAGTTCATGTACTTATGCGAAGTCTTTACTTGCAGCAACTATTTGCTATTATGACTAAAGCACTAGGGTCCTCAACTCTTTCGCATGAGAGGGCCCTGATTATCGAGGTCTGTCGTAATCCGGCTGCGTCGGTGCTTGTGTTGGTCTCCAAAGAAAGAGGTGACCGAAACAACAATATAAAGACGCGTGGAATGCAACTCACATGGCGTCGCCTCTGCTAGATTTCCAGTCAGGATAGTTATTGCAACATAAAGACATGCAAGACACTTCATCATGAAAGACAGAACGCTACCAAACGAGTGACTGCGCGGAGACAAAGAAAAGAAAGACGAGAGCAAGTCGAGGTTTACAACATCACGGTAGTCAAACAGGGAGGCCTTACCGTAATGTCATCAGATATCTGTGCTGAGTGAGATTCTTCAAGATTTGCCAGGCCGGACATAGCAGCCAATCAGAACACCCCAGCCCTTGGTTCAGTCCGTAAACCAACAATCGATATCTAGTGCGCGATGAACACGGTTATGACTGGTCATGTGAGAGGAAGGTTCTGACCGACATGTTGCGGCTGAACAACGGCGCCGGCCTCTCAGTTGTACTATTTACTATGTACCTACTTTATTAAGCAAGTATAACATAAGCGCATGACGCTTGTTTCTTCCAATCAGAGCACGCTGAGTAAGCGCTTCGCCTCGATCCCGAGATGACCGATCTAATCCCGAAGTCGACTAGAACTAGCATCCCATGCGGCCAATCTGCACCTCGTCATCAGGGTTTCACCATGTCTTGCTTACTGCGGTTCGATGAAGTGCAAGGAGATTGGCCAAGGATCCAGAAGCGTTATGCTGGGATTCAGCTCAAGTGAAAGTGGTGGCTCATACTCTGTGTTGTCTACATAAAATCCAGGGAAACAGGGAATATCATCGAATCCAAGCAGCCCTCTACCAGTTATTCTATTGGTGCAGATCCCAACCATCTTTCAATTAGCCCGTAGACTGAAGTATAGTCTCAAATTGACTCCAGCCATAGCATGATTTCACATGTTCGCCGCACTTCCTTTGCTTCCCACGGTATGCTTCCAGCTCAAGATCAACGCTCATGTTTCGGGTGGAAACGCTGAGGAGCGATGCTACCTAACCACCTAACCCCCGTGATCTTCTAGTGTTGCCGAAACCATTTGACTTACAGCTGTGCAATCCCCGGAAAGCGATCCTCCATGGCCTTCATGCCGGTTGTTTCGTGGCCTATACATGGATGAGATAAGTACCTTACCTTATGCAGCCCTTCTTTCAGGCTAGTCTCCCGAGCCGGTCCAGGCGGAAGCTTATGTTGAAGGTTGCTAACCTTTACAAAGGAATCAACATCACAGGAACTTCACACAGCCCCCAACGATACACCAATGGACCACAGAATCCTCTCGGAAGCCTATCATGTCAGGTCCGCCGCTGGTCCAAAACAAATTCCTCGGCACAAAGCAAGAGAAAGATTTGCAAAAGAGTTGGCAGAATACTGAAGCCTCAAGGAGGAAGCTTGGTATTCGCAAGACAGACGGATAACCTGGAAGGTCAAGAAATACTGAGAGCGAAGAGGGCGTTAAAGATGCCTCTATGACCTGGCGACTTGAGGTGAAGAGAGTATGGAAGATTGCTGGGGATGTGACGAGGACGGAGCAGGAAAATTGGGTAGAAGTGGATATAGGTGAGACAGATGAGACTGGGTCTCTGGGCTAAAGCGGGCTCGCGGACGTTATGAAATGCAGAGGCTTTGGCAGGGATTCATGTATGTGGTACAATCCACATCACTTAAGCATGCCTTTAAATGGTCCAAAAAAGCCTAAACTTCTCGTGCACGGGGTGTGTAATCTTTGATCTAATAAAGTACAGTGTAGGTTAGACCGCCGTTGCCGCAGTCTTCCGGCGATCCGTTCAGCTTTTCAAACCGTGGATCCATCCTGCCTATCACATCTGTCCTCGTCGTGACACTTGGGGGTACAGTAAGTTGAATCGAATGGGCTGCGCCAACCGATTCCACCCATTTAGCTTGACTAGAGCCTCACGTACTCTTGGTCGATCTGATCGTTGCTGACGGTCCACGTCCAGTTGCCATCGATCAGTCGCCTCTCCGTCAACTCAAACATAACATCCTGGAATCCAGCCGCGGTCCGAGCATAGGCTTCGTGTCCGCGCTCTATCACTGCTTGCCAAGCCTGTAGCATGTGGAGGAGCTTAGCATTGCTCAAGACGCCCATGGCTTGTTCTCCGTCGACCATCACAGGTGGCGCTGGCAGAACACTTCTATGAAACCTAGAAGTCAAATCGAAACCACCCAGCTCATGAGAATTTTGCTGCATGATCTGGGGGACGCTATCGCTGCTTGATCCCGCCTCTCGTGGAGTTAGCCTTGCCGGCTGGAAAGTAAGAGGTACGCTAACGACGAAATTAGCAACATACTGGAAAGTTCTCGCCAAGCAAGGAGCTGACCTGTAGTGCGTCTCCTGAACAGGGAAGTTGGCAAGATTACTGCTTGAGTAGGGGTCATCCCATCTCACGCCGTATGGATTTCCATTCCTACCCACACACACGGCAAAGTGCGGGCGGGCGTGAGATGGTGAAGAAAAGCCTCGACCGCAGATGTTGCAATTGACAGGTTGAGCGTCTGAATCATTATTGACCTGCTTGCCTTGATGTGGACGATTGCCTGGAGCTACCTTTGAAGGAATGACGATGCCATTGACCGCCGCAAGCCGTTCTGTTTCTTTGTTGGGTTTCGCAGACTTCTGTGCTTCTGTTTTCCTTGTGGGAGGTATGGGCATAGATGTACTAGAGGTAGAAGCGAAGGCCTCGTTGGCTATTGCGAAAGCTTGAGCAAGTGGTGTTGATGCAGATGGGAGACCAATGTTGGATCTATACCACGTTACTATGAGAACTCTTTACATCGAATCCTGGCTCACATATGATTCTGGTGAATTTCAGCAGATGACTGAGACGTCGGCCTAAACACACGACCATTCCGGCTCACTGCAAGTGGTTGATCAGACCTTGGGTTACATCAGCATGGTCGAGTGCTAGCCATGCCTGAAGTTCTCACCTGTTATATGACTGGTCAACCTGTTGCTTTGGAGCATCGACAAAGTTGTGCCACCACTGCGCCCCCATGGGGTTTCCATTCGCATGCATACAAGCCACAAAATGGTCTTTGACGCGTTCTGGCGTGGTGGCGACACCACAGACAATACATATCTTGGTACCTGGAGGACCATTGTCACCAGAAACTTCTAGCGGTCTCCTAGGCTTCTGTCCTGTGGGTATCTTCGATGGTGTTACGATGCCATTGACGGTCGCTAGCTGGTCGTCCAAAATAAATGCCTTCCATGATGGTGGTGCCGTCATGGCACTACGTTCGGAAGATGTCACGGAAAATCCAAGCTCAAAGATGATCAAAAGGAATTAGAGGACTTGGTTAAAATACTCAAGGCTTGAACTCCATTCTCTTTGTGAAAGGACACAGCGTGGCAACGTCGATCATCTTAGGTGATGAGTCCAGCAGGTTGGTGTTGTGAGCAATGACCAAGATGTGTTATCACGTAGGTCACCTTTCAAGGCGTCGTAAAGCCGAGGCTCATGGCTTCACTTTCATCTTCCATCCTGCAGTATGAATTCACCTTCATGCGACCGTGTTGATACAATACTGACATCGAGAGTGGCATTATGAACCATCGAATCTTCAATAGTAGAAAAATTCAGTCCATTTGTTGAAGAACTGTGCATCGCTTTAAGCCAGGAAATCCTTTATTTGTGAAGTATCAGATAGACAATTGCCACGTATGACACGGAAGAGCTCACTACATTTTGTTCATGAGTGGTAGTGGGTGCTGACATGGTGCAGATCATTTCAAAGGAAAGTCAAAACATAGTTGCTTGACTGTTGGTTAGAACATTGACATCAGGTCTGAAGCTTAATACCAAGCTACGAGACTCGATCGTCCTTGCTTCTTGGTGCATGCAAGGGACATGGATCTGTACTCGGTTGCCTTAGCTTCACTCCTGCTGCCTAGCGAGATGAGCATAAAGTCAGCTGATATGGCGCCCTTTGCGCGTTTTTCGGCACGTTCAGAGCAACATCTCGACCATCAACATGCAAGAACCCAATGAAGGTAGCCACACTATGGAGAACCTCAACACCATCCTTCTACGCAAGCTTTGTTCTGCCGTCAATGGGCATGCTGCCGCTGCTACGTTTGCATGCGGTGGGTCTGTGCCCGCGTCGAACCTTCCACCCGGAGCAATTGAGCCTGTGGAGAAGACAATTTTCTCACCAGTAACATTACGATGGGATGGCTCGCAGAATGCCGAGGCTTCCATCACTTTCCCCTTTCCTCCACACAACGCATCATCTGATCGAAGACTTGAAGATCTTTGTCATATGTGCCAGCCAGCAACCTTTGGGCTTGGTGGTCGGGACATACTGGATGAGGATTACCGCAAGGCCAGCAAGCTCGACCCATCTATGTTCTCAACATATTTCCATCCACATGATTGTGGTATCGTAGATTCCATACAGCAGATACTGCTTCCAAGCACAATTGAGGGTGGACAAGGGATAGGCATCGGACCTCACGGTGTTCGAACCGGAGCTGTACAAACTCAATGTACATATCGAGTGTCATGTAATGAAATCTACTAACATCTGCCAGATCTATGCGGCACCCTCTGGGAAATTTCTCTCCCATGTCGACACACCGCGTGGACCTACGCAGTTTGGCTCGCTAGTCGTGTGCTTGCCTTGTTCACACCAAGGTACTTCTCTTCTTGCGTATCTGCTCATGGTAGATGATCTGAAGGATGGTCCATCGTCGCTAACAACACCTTTCTTCAGGAGGTACTTTACGTGTGAAACATCGCGGCCAGACCGTGGACTTTGTATGGGCAGACAACAACCCTCAAGGCATCCAGTGGGCAGCTTTCTACGGTGACTGCGAGCACGAGGTTGTAGAAGTCACCCAAGGACACCGTGTCATTCTGACATATAACCTATACTACTCCTGCATTGGTAGACTGGCACAGCCAGTATCGACGCCATACCATCTACCTTTGTATAGTATTGTTCGGGACATGCTTCAAGAACCGACGTTCATGAGCCAAGGGAAGAACTGTTGAATCCCTTATCAAATTGTTTGTTGACTGTTCTTGCAGGCGGCATCCTGGGCTTCTTCTGCCACCATCAATACGCCCACTCCTCGGAGACCGGACGTAAATCCATCCCCATGGCTTTCAAAGGCGTCGATCTTGCAGTTTATTCAGTCTTCCAAGCCCTCGGTCTCAAAGTTGGTGTCCATCCCACTATCGAGAATCGATCTGGAAGAATGGGCGGTTTGTCAGCCAAGATACTTATGAGCCCTCCCAGCAGATCTGACGGAGATCATGTCGATAACTGTATCGCGGAATTGGCAGCAAAGAAAGAAGTTGACTACGACGAAGATGACTACGAAGAAGATGACTACGAAGAAGACAGGACTACTATCGTCGGAACAAAGCTCCATGGGCCCACTTTCGACGATGATTATGAGGAGAATTCTGGCAAGGTAAATCATTACCCGCTTAAAACGACTGAGCTCTTCAACCTAATGCACTATTAATTTCAGGTCGTTAGCAAAATATGGCGCTCCAAGAAGGTTGCGCAAATCGTATGGATGAACGAGCCGGGGCAACAAGACTTCGCGTACGCAGGCTTGGCGGTCAGTATTCATACTTCCTGTCATTCAATAAGGCAACGAGCTACGCCGCTAATGCAGCCTCGCATGTGTAGTATGGAAACGAAGCAACTTTGAACTACCAATTCTCGGCGGCAGCGATCCTCGTAATTGTGCCCGCAAGCAGCGCCAGGATGAATCCCCCAGCTACGCCGCTCACCTCGTCGATGAGTGTAGGATCGAGGGTCCAGACACCGTCAAGCGCTGCGTCTACCGCTTTCGACACACCGCTTGGATCTGAGCCGAGCGTGGCAGGCGAGAATTTGCCTACAGGCTTCAGTGTAGATGCTGGCTCGAGGGAGCTTACACCTATGGGCGGCAATACTAACTCGGAAGATGCCTTTTGGGCTAGCTAAGCTTAACTCCATCGTCGACACGCAGTTGGTGAGCGTAAAAAACGACTAGAAAGGTTTTAGTAAGTATAAGGTATCACGTAACTCGCTCAGGAAGACTCTGATAGTTTACGTGAACTCAGTGCACCTTTGAACCACTAAAGAAAAGTGCATCAGCCCTCAAAGAGTCATCGACAGGAGATTAGTCTCCTCGCTTTTCCTTTTCCTAATCCCCCCCCCTGAATCATCGACCCTTCTCAATGTTACAACACGAAACCATTCCTCTAGACTCCAACCCAGTCAACCAATCATAACCCTATCCTTTATCTCCACCTCCATTTTTAAACCTCAATCTATTACTATCTCTTACTTTCAAGTGAACAATGTCTTCCCTTACTTGTAGCTTGATATATGAGTTACGATCACTCCTTACTCGTGCCGCTGTTACGAGGAAGGATCTTTTAAAGGTATGAAGAGGGGGCGAGGGGGTGATATCAGGTAATAAGTCAGGTCAAGGTTTAAAGTGTAGCAGATTTAGTGGATTAGGGAATATATGGAGGGGAGGTGTTTGATCTCGTTCAAGCGAATAGAGGGACGGGGCGTTACAGGCCAACACACGCCATGATTCATGGATTTGATTCGGAAGCTTACTAGTAAGTTTAGTATTCAAGAGCTGCTGGTAGGAGTTAAAGAGTATAATCGCACTTGATGAGAGAATTTGGTAGTAAAGGTAGAAGGCTTTAATTAAGCGAGGTCTAGGTCTTGTTTGTTTGATATTATAGGATGGGGTTGGAGGTGCTTTGTGTTAAGGTGGATAAGTCTTGAGGACGTGAAAAAGGGATAATTAGACAAATACGGAGTACAACATAACGCTAACACACTTAAGCTAGCACTAGGGTTTACGCGTGCAAGCGCGCCGTTCACGTGCTCCTTTAACAACATGGTGACAACATGGTTGATATCGAGGCGCAACGGCAGGTGAACATCAAACGGAACCAGGAGCATCTAAAGCAGCTAGGCATTCTCTACACTCCACCATCTACCTCTACCGCTCGCGACAATTCCAAGCGTCCACCCGTGAAAAAGCGAAAGCTCGAACCAAGCCTCCCGCCTTCACGAATCTCTGCACGTATTGCTTCAGCCCCAGTCAAAGCTTCGTACGATGAGGATGACGGGCCGGACACACATCAGCTGCGGACAAAGGTGTCGCGATTATCCGTCAAGAAAAGAAAAGAGGCCACTGTGAGACATGGAGAAGTAGCAGCATTCCCCTCTAAGGACCTCGAAGGTATTCGCGCAGGCTGGACGGCATGGAAACCCACAGCACCTTCACCAACTCGAGACAGAAACTCGACCTTCCACTTCGAAGGCCAACCTACCTTCACGCCCAACAAATCCCCAGAGGAAATGCTACGGGAAGGCTGCTTTGGAGGCTCCTACTTCCGCCCACTCTATTCGCGCCAGCTCGACACCACAGTCAGTAATGACTACCGGGAGCTTCCTTCCTCATGGACATCAGGTCTTGATACATACATCTTCTTGACCTCCCTAAAGTACGATCCAGAAATCAACAAGTACAAAGTATCTAGTGGCCAAACGATTGAGGAATGGGAAGCGGCAGGATGGATCAACCATACTTACGACGTCAGAGGGTGGTTCCAATGGTACTGCCGCTTCTTCATGGGAAGAAGATGTGACGACGATGAGAGACAGATTAGTCGGTGGCGAAAATGTGTGGGGGAAACAGGCAGGTGGAGGAGGATGCTGTTGAAGAAGTATGTGGCTATGAGCATCCGAGAGGTTTTTGATGATGGGGAAGACGAGGAGCAGAACGATGTTAGCCCGGTCATGCATCAGACCTGTCACCATTGGGCGTGAGTGCTGCGTGTGAGCTGTCGGTAAACATTCACTAATTCGCATTCCAGGTATGAGGTCAGGCAAGGCGATCTTGAGAGATTCTGGAGTACAGGCAAATGACCGGATCGCCCTCCTGGTGACTCTCCGTCAATGCTTTTGTTGCTCTACGATGTCTGTTCAGACCATCTAGGGTTTGCTAGTTTGAACCAGTGGCTTTAGTCCTGAACGCCTGTGCCGGCACCGGCTCGTCCTTTCTGGCGTCTGGAATGGTCTCATATGGTCTCACCACGGCGCGCCGTGTACTTTACTCACAAGATTGACGCTATCACAAAGTGGACGGCCAAACCGGAAGTCTGCAAAACCTGCGACAGCGACTCTATCACGTGGTTGGCACGTCACCAACTTAGCACCAGTAGCATTGAGCATACGTTCGAGCGCGCTTTAGTGGATTGATAATCTATATACATGCACACAGCTCGGTTACCTGAATCGGGGTCACGGAATTTACTCCGGCCTCGAATTATCATCAATCGGCGTGAGACGGATAGCGCTTTCCGTTAATCAAAGGCCAGAGTGATTCCAAAGCTTCCCGACTCTGATTCCGACGCCTCGAATCTAGGATCAGGCGATTCGGCCTGCGGAATCGGAGAAACGTTTTCTTACTTGAAGCGTCCATTTTCCCTTGTCTCCACAGATGAGGGGGAAAACCGTCGTAAACTATTGAAGTCAATCACTTATGTTCGAGTACAAGTTTGGTAGAAGATTGTACGGGTCTCTCTGCATCGAAGCTAGGTGGCGTTGGGGATTGGGCTTTCTTTCCAGTAAAAAGCCTTGATTGTTGTGTCACGGAGACGACCCAAGAGGCAACTCTCCGACATCCGGTTGCGATGACGGACGGGAAAAAGGTGCTCACATTTACGACCCGTGCTGCAAGTGGTTGTACAGTGCTCGGTGGCTCCATCCAGAAAAGGCATTGGGCGTTACGATCCGACACAACCGAACCCAAGAATGAGGATCATGGCTAGATGTGTAAATATACGGTGACAGCTTACGGGTGGAAAAGGAGGTATTGGGTGTCTCGATGTTATTCAGCACGGCGTGGGACTTCGGCCGACGAGGGAGTGTAGTGTAAGGATATCAGAAGAGCTTATCAGTGGTCTGGTGCTTGGCTCTAACTTTGGCCATGGTGGCGGTGGTTCTCGATCCTCCTATGGATGTTCTCAAACAGCGATTTAGTTGGTGAAGGAAGCGTTGCATGATAGCACGAGCGGTATCTGAACGTTCGTGGAAACAGATCTTCGTAATAATCTTCCTGACGGTCGACGCCCAAGGTCATGATACCAATAGATTATGAGTTGATCTAGGAGGAATTGAGCTAACGATCGCTCTGTATCAGTGCAAAGCAGGTAGCGCTCTTGAATAGGCCATTGTACCGCCGGTCTGTGTAGGTGGTATTCGGCGAGGTTTGCAGAAGTCTAATTGGCAAAAAGCAGTTATGTAATAAGCGCCTTGGCGGAGAAATTTCTTAAGTGCTCTGGCTTGTGTCCCTCCTTCGGGTCCCAGCTCGGAAGGGGTGAGTTTTTTTCCGGCTGGGGTCTGTGGAAGCAAAGCATAGGCGGTCTTTGCACACCACCCCATCATTGGTCTTTCACGATGATGATCCGTATCCCTTCCAATCACAAAACCTTTTCATGCCTGATGCATATTTGGAGGCTCTCCCTCCTCTCTGATGGGCCCCTCTGATCTTCAGTCTTGGGTGTGACCGATTGGATCTGAGATTAGAAGGCTCGTTCACATCGTATGACATGGACTGTTACATTGTACCAATATCTTCGGCCTGGTGCTGCTCGCTACATCTTTGTATATTCGATCGGAGATCGCATATGCAGCTTATCCTCGACTCTGACAAGGTAAGCGACTTCACCTAGTTGGGGCTTTCTTCACGATCCTCGACGGGACCCCTATGCGATTGATTCTCTCGACGGACCCACACGAAAACAGTCTAGCACCAGCAGTCTTCTTCGAGAGCAGTGCAATTGTGTGTTTTCCTACTTTGATATTGAGAATCCTGGCCTTTGCACTCCAACCGACCACAGTTCTCCAATCCCGATCTTCACACGATCGTACCATATTTCGAATTCCATCCCCTCATACCTTGGAAGCTGCCCACGACGCCCAGGACTGTTTCCCATGATCAATTGCTCCCAAACAATTATCAAAACTCTCGCCATCATGCCCCAATTCAATCCTCGCCGATAGTAACGAGGAGAATCTAAGTGATGGACATGGAGCGTGGATTCTAGCGAGGCGCTATAAGTGTTTATGGAGGCACCCACCTCAGCTTGGTCATGTTCTGTGGCGATTGCCAATCCATCCAGGAATGAGGTGAAGACTTCCTTAGCTTTCATAAGCGTTTTGTCAAACTTGAAATACACAACGAGTTTCTTGTCCTTGAAGTCGAATATCTGGCCCTCGTCATCGGCATTCGTCGAGTAGTTGCCTTGGGTCAGAAAATCACCAAGGAAAGCATCATATCCCGAGGCGCTACCATTTGACGAATTTCGGTCCCCTCGAAGCTCACTGCCTGCAATCAAGTCATTGCCTAGGCTCGGGCTAATTTGCTGAAAGCGTAGGATGCCACGTTGCGTCTCTTTGCTTATAACACCACCCTTCGTCTCTCTCAATACTATTCTACCCCACTGTAGGAAGTACCTCTTTTCTTGGGCCATACGGACACTCATTTGATAAAGAGCCTGGACCGCGAACGAGAGCAGCAATCGACCAGGACCTGGAGAGATATCAACTGCGATCTCGGTTGTAAAACGTGGGCCGCTCATTATAATAGTGGCGTCTATAAAGCTGTCCAGGGGGAATTGAGTGAAATAATACATGAGCTCGATGGCATTTATGAGCATTTGGGTTGGGGTCAATAGCACCGATCTCCAGTCTATGTACCAAATGCTGAAACCTGCTGGTGGATTCGGTATGGTCAGGTTGGTAAGACTGTAGGCTACTATAAGTAAGACGCCAAAATAACAATTCGGCCCTGTCAGAGCTTACAATATAGGCGGGATGGAGGTTTGAGCAACGTTGTTACCAGGAATGGGAGTGATTGTCGGTAGTGACAGAGCTGAGACCTGAATACCACAAAAGCACAGGAGAGCTATACACAGTCTGGTGCCCGTCATCGCATCGGTAACGAGAGGTGATCCGGGAGCCAGAGTTCCCCAGTACGGCTTGGGGTCAAGTGGGGGACGTGGCATCTGATGTGCGCGGAAAGCGGATATCGCCAAAGTCGATGGTGGCGAGCCGCGAAACAGCCTTTCGATGACTGTCCTTGCGCGCAGAGTATCAGATCGATAGCGAGCAAAGTCGCCAAGTAAGGCAGTGATATCTCTGGCGAACTGCCTGAAGGAGTTGAACCTAGGATCACCTTTTGCAAACCCTAAAGGGGTGTTTCTTGTTGCACATTTGCGTGAAAAGTACCAGCATCCTGTGTCGCAAGACGCCAGAGGTCTGTCAATCGCGACCAGTCAGTCAGTATGCTGGAAGACCGAACCTATGTTCGGAAAAACGGATTGATTGTGCAGCATACTGTGGTAGAGAGGAAAACCACTGCCCCTTTTAGGAAAGCACTGCCCTATTAGGGATGCGTTATCGCAAAAATGTCTGCCATTCTTTCTTGGTCGATGTTCGAAGAGCTACCGACACCGTGCAGCCGACACTGTCACATATTGACGGTCGAGCTACAGCTGCCGAGTGGTGCAAACACGTGTCAGAAAGCACTTGTTGAAGATACATGCCATATCAGCCCATAGGAGGATCCAGATGGACCTGGGCTCCGTCTGGAAGTTACGTCGAGCCATGCTTCTCTTGAGCTGTTCACTGTTTACAGAGAGGCTGATGCATTTATAACGCATCTCAATCATATCTTTACTTCTCTATTCTGATATCTGTTGAGAGCGCGTATCTGTCCCTTTGAAAGATGCAAGATGTGGATATTGCTACCCTCGTAATGCGGATACTATCGTATCTGACGACGTTGGTAGAGTTACGGCAGTGGCGACTTAGTCAGTACGGTGCGACTGAATAGTTTCAGGGTCTGAATACTCTCGGTCCTTGACCGTCAACCTTGTAGCGTCAGCGCTGTGAGTACCCCAGTCCTTGGTGAAATTACAGACTTCGAAGGTCTCTTTGCGGTGATATATATGCGTCTGGTCTAGCGCTACGATATTCTAGCTATAGGGAAGATGCTTTCTCAACGTTTTGCTGTCAGCAAGAGGACATGTTGCCAACATTGAATATAATAATGCATTCCTTTCATGCATTTCGTTTCGCGAAAATAATACCAGGAGGAAAGGCCACCTTGATCATAATTCCAGCAATACCACTTGTCTTGCCACATCGCAATTCTGCAAATTCCGACTTTCACCCTCTTCTCCAGATCATCCATTCCCCAACAATAACCCCTCTTCAACAGCTCTCACACCCTACTGCCGTCATCATAACGCTGCAATATCACCACGTACTTTCAAAAATGCTAGATTGGATGTTGGATCCCTTACTAAGTACTACTATTGGCGAAGAAGCACAAGCCGAAAGGCTGAAGCAGTGTAGGCTTTCATCTACGTCCACTTATCGCAGAGAAGGTGAAAAACTGATGGGACTGGGAAGGAGAAAGGAGAACTTGGCATTTTCATATATCTATCAGGGGTGAGCGGTGGAGATTTTGGGGCTTTCAAGAGGATATTGGAGGGGTGCGGCCTTCGTGGGGATGAGTGTGTGGTTGCCACTCAAACGGTAAGCTGATGGTGTCATTGCCAAAGGGAGAGTATTATTATTATTATTACCTAGGAAATTCTTGAAAGTAAGTAAGATAATACAAGAAGGTAATAGAATTCCCTAGGAAAATAACGACTATAAAATCAGGAATATTATTTATTTATAATAATATTTCATACTATATATAAGACTAACTAATAGATTACTAAGTATTATTATTATTACTAACTAGGTAATACTTAATAGTAAATAAGATAATATAAAAGATAATAGCTAATTAGCTATTCGTATAGAAATAATAACTATAATATTACTAATATTTTCGATTTATAATAGTATTTACTATTATATCTATAATTTACTATTATATTACTAAGTATTATTATTATTATTATTATCTAGCTTAACCTAGGTAATTCTTTAAGGTAATATAGAAAGGTAATATATATCTCTAAGGAGATAAAGAGGGTATTAAAATTCTAATTAAAAAAGATCTATTTTTAGTATAGAAGTAAATCTTAAAAAAGTCTAGTATCTCTTACTATTTTATTAGAGGCTTAGTATCTTAGTAATACCTTAGCGAGTTAGTACTAATAGCTAGTACTAAGTATTCGAGTTAGTACTAAGTAGACTAACCGTCGAGTCGGGGGTTAGTACTATAGATTAGTACCGACCCGAATACTTAGTACTACCTCCCGGTACCGACCTGAATACTCGGTACCGGTTTCCGGTACCGACCCGAAAAGCCCTCGGTACCTTGGCGAGTTAGGTTAGACCGACCCGACTCGCTAAGGTATCGCTAAGACGCTAAGCTCCTAATAAAATAGTAAGGGACCCTAAATTTTTTCTAGAATTACCCCTATACTAAAAATAGTTTTTTTTTAAATTAGAATTTTAATACCCCCCTTAATTCCCTAGGTATATGTATTTCCTTTTTATATTACCTTATTACTTAGGGGTATTACCTAGGTAATAATAATAACTAGTAATATAGTAGTAAATCCTATATATAGTAAGAAATACTACTATAAATAGAAAATATTAGTAATATTATAGTTATTATTTCTATAGGAATAGCTAATTAGCTATTACCTTTTTATATTACCTTATCTACTATTAAGAATTACCTAGTTAGTAATAATAATAATATTTAGTAATATATTAGTAAGTCTTATATATTATATAAAATATTAATATAAATAAAAAATATTCCTAATATAATAGTCTTAGTAAAATAATATAAGTGGAACTAATATCTTAGCGAGTCGGGTTAATATATACTAACCGTCGAGTCGGGATTTAGTACTAAGATTTAGTACCGACCGAATACTCAGGTTAGGGTCTTAGTACTAACCGAAATACTTAGTACTAGCTATTAGTACCAACTCGCTAAGGCCTTAATACCTTAGCGAGTTAGGTTAGCCTAACTTAAATTACTAAGGTATTATTAAGACGCTAAGCCCCTAATAAAATAATAGAAGGAACTAAAATAGTCTCCTTATAATATATATTTAGAATAATTATTATACTTATAACTTTATCTTCCTAATATCCTTTATCTTTTCTCCCTAGTATAGTAAATATTTATATTACTAGTTTATATTACTCCTACCTTATTATATATATAAGGCTTATACTATATTAACTCCTATAAAACCTAGTAATAAAGATATTAAATTAGAATTAGATAATCTTATTATACTTAATTCTATATTAAGTAGTATTTATCCTAGCTAATTTATAAGTTAGGTTAGTTAGGGTATATTAAATAAATCCTTTTATTAGAAGAAAGAGCTTCTTTAAAATACTATTTAATCTATTAGAAAAGAATTCCTAGAATTAATACTAGTAAGGAATAATAAATATATTAAATAGAATTCGGCCTCTAAAGTCTAATTTAAAGTATAATAGGAGTAAACTACTATTAATAAAAGTATTAAATTAAAGTCTAATACTAAAGTTAAAGATCCCCTTTAATTTAAGAAAGTTATATTAGGTAAATAAGTTAATATCTAGGATAACTTTATCTAATTAGCTTTAATAGTAGAAGGATTATTAAAGATTATATATAAGAAGTATAAAAAACTTCTAAACTACTTAATAGTAACTAGTAATTTAAGTATATCTAATATAAAGAAATATATTTAGATAAGTAAATACTATTTATAGAAGCGGCTAAATCTATTATTATAAATAGAACTTTCTTTAACTTAGGTAAGTTATTTATAATAATATAAAATAGTAATATAAAACTAGTTTTTTAGGATAATATTAGAAGAAAAGTAATACTAGGTTTTCTACTAACTTTTCTTAAGAGAAGTAGAATAAATAATTATATAAATACTTTCTTACCTTAAATTAGTCTTTCTATACTATTAATTAACTAGAGTTTTAGTAATTATTATTAATAGCCTATTTAAATTTAACCCTAATCTATTATACTAAATTATAAAGTATAATCTTTTTAGATTTTAAAGGAATATATATAAAAATTAAAGTAGATCTAAAGTATCCCTAATATATTTCTATTATACTAAATACCTAGTCTAGTCCCTAAAAGGTCGCCTATCTTAGAGTACTAGTCTACTAGGTTAATACTAATTTTTAATATTAGGAATATCTTATTACTTTTATACTACTTAATATCTATTATTCTAGGTATTTATTTATAATAGAACTAATAAAGATATTAACCATCTATAAAATTAAAGATAAACTTTTTAGGATTATTACTAATAATACTAGTAATAATAGAATATTAAAAGATAAACTAGAGAAATCTCTTACTTAGTATAATATCTAATAGGATAAATTATAAAACTCTATTCCTTATATAACTTATATCTTTAACCTTATAATATAAGACTTTATTAAAGCCCTAGATTTAGAAGCCTTAGATAATATGATAGTATTATTAGAAGATACTTAAGTTAAAGATATCTAAGTAAGTATAAGTCTATCTACTATTATTAAGAAGGTATAATATAATAGAGGTAATATAAATAGGTAATATACTTACTAATATTTATAATAGATCCGCGCTCTTATAATAGCTATTAACTTATTTCCTTAATAAAAGCTTAATTTTTAATAGTTATAAGAAAGCTCGATTAAAAGACCTAGAAAACTTATATAAGATATTTATATTTATTAGAATTCTACCTACCTAATACTTTATTATATATATTAGTTATATAAATTTATTAATTCTTAGGTAGATAAAAATATAATTAATCTAAAAATTAATAAGATTAGCCTTAGTAGATATAAATAGTTAATTATCTTACTACTTAGAAATATATTAAATCTTATCTATTAACTTACCTTAATAGTTTTTTAGATAATAAATATAGGTATATATTTAAGGTTCTAATTATATACTATACTTTTTAACTATTTTAATTATACTAAAATAATAATATATAATAGTAGGATACTTAGTAGAGTAAGTATTATTAATATTTATAAAGTAGCCTTAATAAAACTTACTAAGTATTATTTTAAAATAAAAGGTAAAGGTAGATTAATATATAACCTTACTAATATTCTAGACCCTTTTATAAACCTAAGTTTATATAAAACTTAGGATAAATAAGAGGAGTTAAATAATAATAATATTTTAACTTCTTATAAAGAGATATATAAAAATAAATTTATTAACTACTTTTATAAGTATTATAAGATAATACTAGTTACTAGAAGGATTAATATATAAGATATATAGAATATTAATAAGGTAATATAATATAATAATATATTTAAATTTATATTAACTAATAATAGCCTTTAATAAGAGTAAAGAGAAGTCTATAATAATATCTAAATTATAGGTCTTTATTATAAAGCGAAGCTATTTAATACTTTTATTCTAAAAGTCTACTAGAGGATATTCTTATATAGGAATACTAAAAGGATAATACTTTAGCTTATCTAAATCTAATATAAATAGCTAAGGATATCCTTTTATATCTAATATTATTTATAAGTATTAAGAGAGTCTTTAGTCTTACTTAAAGAGTATATTTATAGGATTATATATAGTTAGAACTAGAGTTTATAAAATAAGTAATACTTCTAAAGTATTATAATTATATTATAGGTTTAGACCCCGAAGAAGCTCTTATTAAACCCTAGGATATTCTTTAAAGGGAAGAAGATACTAATTAAAGTATTAATAGAGGTAAAGATCCTTTTAAGTTAGAATTAGTAGATATCTTAAGATAAATAGATTATATTAGCAAACTAGGAAGTAGAATAGAAAATCCGAAACTGGAAAATCCGCTAAAAGCGCATTTTCCAGGTAAAATACTAGAAATAAATAGGAAAATTTTAGGTTTTTTTTATTCTAGCCTAAAAGTCCTAAATATAGAAAATCCGGATTTAAGGCCTTAAATCCGTGATTTTCCTCTAGCGCCGGGAAGAAACGGGAAGCTCGCTAGAGTTATAACGGCTACGTCGTTAACGCTAGCGTAATATAGGTTTTAAATATAGTCGATTCACGTTATATATATACACGCGTAGAGTACTCCCCCCTAGCCTAGCCCTATTTCTTATACCTATATTACGCCTGCGATTAATTCTCCTATTAAGTATTAGTACTATTAATTATTAATAAGACTTAGTACCTTATTATAATTACCTAGTTAGTACTAGCCTAATATAGTTATATTATAACTAATTAATAGGACTTATCCCCTATTAGTCTTATTACCTAGTATTTCTAAAAGTTACTAAATCTAGCTAAATACGCCTTTTCCAACTCACGGTGTTATTCCTAGCCCTAGGGCTGACATATAAGCGCGCCTGTTATATACGTATTTTCCGCATTTTTCCGTATTATTCCACGTTCCTAGTTTGCTGATATAGTAGTTATTATTTTAAAGTTATTTAATAATTAGGTAGTATATTTAAAAAGTAGGTTTAATTTCTATATATATATAAAAAGGTAATATAAAAAGGTAATATAATTCTTTATCTTACTAAGAGTATTATAATACTAAGAGCGCTATAATATTAGGAGCGCCGTAATACTAGGAGCGTTATAATACTAGAAGTGTTATACTATCCTAGACCTACCTTCTACTTCTAATACTATAAAATTATTACTACCCTTAAGTACTAAATAATATAATACTAAGGCTCTCTATTAATTCCTTTATAAGGTTTAAATCCCTTTATATAATAATAATATATTTAGTATAGATATAAAGTAGATTTAAATTTATATTATAAGATATATTAGTAAGTAATTATTATAAGGATTAATAGTAATATAAAATAGTAATATACTTACTTAAGAGAAAAGATATTATAAATACTTTTATAATATCTTATAATACTTTTAAAGCTAAACTTTAAATTTAATATAAGTCTATACTAACTCCTATAATATCTATTATAACCTCCCTTATAATATAACTAAATAGTAGCTTTAAGATAAGGTTATTAATAGACTTTTAATATTATCTTATCTCCCTTAAAGCTCTAAGACCTAAGTTAACCTTATACTTTTATCTTTTTATTATTAGTTTTAATACTAGTAATTATAAAGGATTAGTTAATTATATTTTAATATATTACCTATTTATATTACCTTTCCCTTCCTATATAATAGCTTATTTACTCCCCTACCTTATAAGGGTTTACCTCCTCTAGCTAGTAATTTTAGTATTTTATTAGCTAATTATACTATCTACCTATTAATATATAAAGTAAGAAATATATTATAAAATAATATTACTAGTCTACTTAGTATAAGCTATTATTAAAGTCGTTAAATATATATAATAGTAGATAAAAGAAGGAATATAAGGTTTAAAAGTTTTAATATAAGGTAAAGTAATATTAGGCGGAATATTCCGCGTAATTATAGGTGTAATTATAAGTTGAATTACCCCTTAAAATCTTCTTTATAACTCCTCCTACCTTTATATACTTAAAATATTATAGTAAGATAGGTTATTAATATATAATAAGTATTTATTATTAATTATATTACCTAAATATATTATTAGATAGATAAGCTAATATAATATAATATTATAATAATATTAAGTACTTATAACTAGAATCTTAAATTAGTTATAAGTAGAGAACGCGTAAAAAACTAGGATAATAATAAGAAGCTATTATATATAAAAGTATCTAACGACCGCGTAGTAGTATTAAAAAGGATTAAGAAGTTAAAGGAATTAGATATATAAAAAATAGCTATTAAAGAGGATTATATAAAGCTAATAATTAGGGTAAAGGATATTATAAAGGAGGAAAGACGTAAAAGAGGGATTTATAATAATATAATTAGGTAATATAATACTTCCTAAATAGCTAATACTATATAATAGAATATTTTAAGATAGAGTTACGCCTTAAAAATAATAAAGAGGCTATTAAGGAATAAGTTAAGCTAGATAAACTAGTAGATTATATATAAAATATAAATAGTATAACTAGTTTTATAAAAGAGATAAATATATAATTAATCTTTAATCCTATCTTTTAATTAACTTAACTTTTAGAATACTTCTAAGGAAGATATAGATACTATTAGGCTAGAATTTACTAGATTTAATCTATTAATTATATAAATTATTAAGTAAAGGATTATATATTATAAGGGTCTAGAGGAGTTAAAAGATATATAAGACCTTAATATTATAAATACTTATATTTAGTTTATATAAGAGTATACTAACGCGTTTAATATAAAAGATTATATTATACCTAACCTTATAAAGAGGAATTAAGATAAGGAGGGTATCTTAATTAAAGTTAGTACTAATAGGAAAGAAATTAAGTATACTACTAAGGAGGATAAAGAAGAGGATAGGGAGTATAAGCTAGAAGATACTAGTAAGATTAGTAGTTATAGTAAGGATAATAATAGTAAGTATAATAATAATAAAGAGGATAGTAAAGAATAAAAGGATTATAAGTATAAGATTATAGAGATATCTAACTAGATAGATAGGCTATCTATTATAAATCATAAAATAATTATATTACCTTTTTATATTACTAGAAAGTATTCTTAATATTATAATCTTAGTAATTTAAGTTAATACTTTAGTATTAATACTTAGTACCTACCTAAGTACTAACTTAAGATACTTAGTACTTATATAAGTACTAACTTAAGATACTTAATACTAGATTTTAGTATTAAATTACTAAGACTTAAGTTAGGTACCCGACTCGAGTTTAAAGTACTAACTCGACGTGGTTAGTCTAGGTTAATACTTCGGTACTAATACTTAGTACTAACTATTAGTACCGACCTGAATACTTAGGCTAGGAATTTAGTATTAACTCGCTAAGAGTTAAGTTAGGAACCCGACTCGAGTTTAAAGTACTAACCTGACGCGGTTAGTCTAGTACTTAGACTCTAATCTAAGTATTTAGTTAGTACTAAATCTTAGTACTAAATCCTAATTTAATAGTTAGTCTACCTTAAAGGAGGTTTATAACTTAATAATAGTTATTATAAATAAGTTTATAAAGTTTATAATTATTATACTATTTAAAGAGACTAATATTATAGAATAGTTAGAATTTATTCTCTTTAATAGGTTAAATAGAGATTATAATATACTTAAAGTTATTATATTAGATAGAGATAAGCTCTTTATATCTAATTATTAAAATATACTAATATTAGTAATTAAGGTAAAGCTATAAATATTAATAGTATATTACTTATAAATAGATAGATAGATAGAATTATTACGACCTGTAACTCTAGGTAGATTATTAGGGATCTGTAGTTAATCTTATAAAGACGTGTATTAAGAAGGAGGTAAGTAGGATTTATATTAAACTAGTCTAGTATAGAATTATATTTAGTATCTAGGAGATTAGTCTAATAGATAATATAAGTTGAGTATAAAGCGCTTATCTAGAAGGAAAGTAATACTATTTATATAGATATAAGAAAGTCTATACTTATACTAATTACTAGTACTTAACTTATAATAATTAAAGCGACTTAGTAAGTAATTACCTAGCTCGCTATAATTATTCTATATTAACTAGGGCGACTAGGTAAGTAATTACTTAACTTACTATACTAAGGTATATTTAACTTTAGTAAGCGCCTAACCCTATAATATCTACTAAGGCTCGCGTACTAAGAGTGTAATAAGAATATACTAACTAGATAATTAAAGTATATCTTAGTTATTATATAAATATTAATAATTAGGTATTATTATTACTACTAGTATAATTAGTATTTAATAATAAGTAGTTAGATACTATAAAGCTATTACTATTCTTTATAAATTATAGATAATAGATATATATATTCTTAGATCTAAGACTTAGTCTAGAAGCTAATAAAGTAATAGTCTTTATATTAGAAATAAAGAGACTATATAAGGATATATAAGATATAATCTAAGGGGTAAATAATAAGATAGCTAACTATATTACTAAGAAAAGGAAAATATATCCTTAACTAAAAGAGAGGGATAAAGTCTACCTCCTTATAAAGAATTTTAAAATAAAGATACTAAGTAAGAAATTAGATTATATTAATTTAAACTATTTTCTATTTAAAGAGTAAAGGGAATAGTTAATTATAAGTTAAACCTTCTACCTAATATTAAAGTATACCTAGTATTTTATATTTCTAAGTTAAAACTAATAGATTTAAATATATCCTTATAAAAAACTTTTAATTATATAATTAAAAAAGAAACTAAGTTTAAAGTAAAAAAGATTCTAGTAAAGAAAGGTTAATAATACCTTATAAAATAAAAAGGATATAAAGACTTTAAAAGTACCTAGAAGTTAATTAAGAATCTTATAAACTATTAAATCCTTTTATAATAATTTTATTAATACTTATAAAACTAGACTAATTAAAGTTTATAAGAACCTTAACCTACTTAGAAGAAATATTAGAGAGAAAGTTACTAGGACTAAGAGTTATACCTTACTCCTTCTATTTTAATTCTTTAATATTTTAATTCTTACCTTCTACTATTTCTAACTTCTTCTTCTCTAATATTTTAATTTCTATATATAAGTAATATAACTTAGTTGAAGTCTCTTTTACTTCTTTAACTTTAAATATCTATTATTATTTAATCTAGGCCTACTAGGTAAGAAGGGCGTAAGTTTAGAATTATATCTAAGATAGGTATATTTAATATAGTAGTTAAATAAACCTCCTACCTTATATTTCTTAAGATAGTTAGCTTTAAAATAGTTTTAATATATATATATTATTAGAGAAAGGATATTAATAAACTTAATTAACTAATAATAATAGTATAATAAAGAAAATTAATACCTATTAGCTAATATAATTCAAGATAGAAGCTTTTAGAATAAAAGCTAATAGAGGGAGACCTAATATTATAAATAAATTAAATATATCTTATAATATATATAATAAGAGTATATTTTATTATAATAGTATAAATTAGTTAGAAGATCTACTTAAACTACTAAGTAGATTAAATAGGTTAGATACTAGATCTATATAAACTATACCCCTTAGTAGGATTTCTTATAATTATATGAATAGTATTAATTTCTACTTAAATAGAAGCTTTATACTTAACTTATATTAACTTATAAATATATCTCTTAGATACTAAATATAACTCTTATACCTTTAAACTAGTTTATTATAAAACCTATTTAACTAGTCCTTAATACTCCTCTTTATAAGGTCTACCTAGATCTATTAACCTTAGAGATAACTAGGGTTAATATAAAGACTCTCTTATTAGATAAGATAAGGTACTAAAAGTATAATATACTAATTCTATTATTATAAATCCAGCTAATTTTAAACCTTATTATATTTAAGTAGGTTATACCTAGCTTATATCTAATATAGTAAATAAGAAGAAATATCTATTATCTAGATAAAGAGAAATAGTTAAATATATATATTTAAGGTTAATAGTAATTAAAGACTTATACTAAGAATCTAATAAATTATTACAAACTTTTAAAGATAACTTTTTATAAGTACTAAGTAAAAGCTTTTTATATAAGAATAGTCTAGTATTATTCTTAGTTTATCTTTTAGAGTAGGATAGACTAATCGCGTCGAGTTAGTACTTTAAACTTAAGTCAGGTACCTGACTCAAGTCTTAGCGATTTAATACTAAAATCTAGTACTAAGTATTCTAGTTAGTACTAATAGTTAGTACTAAGTATTTAAGTCGGTACCTTAGTAGGTACTAAGTATTAGTACTAAAGTATTAACTCGAATTGCTAAGACATTTTATCTAGTAATATTCTTTATTTTTAATAGTGTTTCTTACTATATTTTCTATGTTTTTTTCTAATTATTATTATTATTATTACCTAGGGAATTCTTGAAAGTAAATAAGGTAATATAAAAAGTTAATACATATCCCTAGGAAAATAATAACTATAATAACTATAATAAGTAATATTTTCTTTTTATAATAATATTTACTATTATATATAGTATATATTACTATATTACTAAGTTTTATTATTATTATTACCTAGGTAATTCTTAATAGTAAATAAGATAATTAGAAAAGTAATAACTATTCCTATAGAAATAATAACTATAATATTATAAGTATTTTCTATTTATAGTAGTATTTATAATTATATCTATAATTTACTATTATATTACTAAGTATTATTATTATTATTATTACCTAGCCTAACCTAGGTAATTCTTTAGTATAAATATAAAAAGGTAATATATATCCCTAGGGAACTAAAAGGGATATTAAAATTCTAATTAAAAAAATCTATTTTTAGTATAGGAGTAGTTTAAGAAAAAGTTTAGTGTCCCTTACTATTTTATTAGGGGCTTAGCGTCTTAGTAATACCTTAGCGATTTAAGTCGGGTTAAGTTAATTCGCCAAGGTATCAAGGCCTTAGCGAGTCGGTACCGGAAGTAGGTACTAAGTATTCAGGTCGGTACCCGGAGCTAGTACTAAGTATTCGGTCGGTACTAATCCTTAGTACTAAATCCCGACTTAATAGTTAGTTTAGAGTAGAATTATCTACTTTATCTACTATTATTATATAAGTTATTTCATTCTAATAATTAGCTATTTACTAGTTTAGTAAGCTTATAAATACCTCTCTTAAAGCTATCCTATATAATTTCTTAGAGCTACTACTTAGTATAAGTAGGCTAGTATTTCTAAGTAGTATTAGAAGAAGGTCTTATACTAGGTTTAATATAAATATAATAAGTAATTAAATCTATATAAGGTAAATCCTCTAAATTAGTACTATAAAGATATCTATAATAGTAGAATAAGTAAAGGACTTTATAATAGGCTACTTCTATAAGTATAAGAGGTCCTAGTATAAGCCTAGCTAAGTAAGCCTATTCCTCTAATATATAAGGTAATACTTTACCTTTAATTAATAGGCGTATTATATATTAATTTAGATAGACTATCTTTATACTAGTTTAAAGGTTACCTAGAGTATCTAATATACTAAAAGTATTAATAGACTAATCTAGATAACTAATAGTAATAAGTAAGGTATTAAGGTCCTTAGTTAATAATAATCTTAATAATAATTCTAATAATATACTCTTATAAGTAACTCTATTAAGTAGTTATTTTAGTAGAAGGGGGGAGGTAGATATCCTAGTAGTTTCTAGTCTTACTAAGGACCTATTAAAATTACTTCTTTTATATTTAATAGTTTATTACCTAAGTTAGAGTTATTAGATATATCTAATTTTTTAATAGACTTCTTTATAAAGCTTATAACTAACTTAGAGTATATTAGTAAGTTATAATCTTTATAAAATATTAATTTAGAACTAATAAATTTATAGATAAGCTCTTTAATTAATAAGTCTTCTACTATAATTTTTAACTTATAAATAAAATTATTATATTTACTACGTTAGTAATTTCTAAAAACCTAGAGGGTTACCTAGGGCTAGCCCTAGGCTACCCTAGGCCCCTAGGGCTGTAGTTTAAGAATGCTTGCCCTAGGGCCGTAGGGGTAGATACGAGTCCGCCTAGGGCCCTAGGGGTTATAAGGGCTACCTACCTAGCGCCTAGGGCTACCCTAAGATTAAGCCTTTAGGCGCTATATAATAGAGCTACGGCATCTTATAATTAGGCTTCTAGGCGCTAAGTAATAGTATTAAAGTACCCGTAATAGTAATACTATTATATTACTAACTACCCTAAGTTATTATAACTACGATACTATTAACCCCTACTATAGCCTACCCTAGCGTATTACCCCCGCGTAAAAATCGGCTAAATTAATTAATTCCAGGGTCGCTTTTAAGGTAGTATTAGGGGTAGCTTTAAGATACGCTACCTAAGTCCCCTATTAATTATAGAATATTAAAACTTTTAAAGTCCTACTTAGTAAGTAGTTATATAATATAGTTTTACTTAGTAAGTAGTTATATAACTTCCTAGATTTTACTAACTAGTAGATTTTAAGAAATTACTTAGTTAGTAATTATATAATACTACCCTTAAAGCCTGGAGCGGCTCCGGGGCCTTATAATATACTACGATAGGTCTAGGGCTAGCCTAGGGCCCCTAGGGCTAGCCCTAGGCCTACGGGTATAAGGCCTTTACTAAGGGTATAGGGGCGAGTTAAGATCTTACTAATATAAGTATATTTATAAAATACTTAGAATAATACTTAGATACTCTATCTTATTAGAAGTACTTATTTACTTTAATTTAAGGGTAATAAAATAGTAAATATCTCTTAATATTACTATAATAATAATTCTTAATTAAATTTAATAGTAAAGAACAGTCTTATAGTAATTAGTAGTTCTTATTAAGAGGCTCTTAAAGCTAACTTCTAATAATAAGTAGAGAAGAGATAAATAGTAAATTAGACTACTAAATATAATATTTATATTAGAGCCTTAATCTACCTAAGTATACTTCTTATTAAGCTCTACCTAAGTACTATTAGGCTTAAGAATTATACTAAGTAAGTAGAAGGCCTTATTTAAGCCTATTATTATACTAAGAAAGTAAGTATATTATTTAATATCTACTATAATAGTACTTAGAGCCTTACTAGTAGTACTATTATCTTATTATATTAATATATCTTAAGTAGGCTAGAGAGAGGTAATAAACTAGGTCTTTAATTTAGATTAATCTAAGAAGACTATAAACTACCTAATATTATTAGAATATTATTTATAACCTATCCTAGAATAGTAGACTAGTATAATACTAATTAGAATACTTATAATACTAGAAGGAGAGCTTAGCTAGTTAGTATTAATTAAAGTAGATTACCTAATTAAAATTATAGAGTAAATAAAGTATTAAACTAAGTAAATAGTATTAGAGTAAATTAAGGAGGTTATTAACTTATATCTAATTAAAGGGGTTAAGGAAGCTTTCTCTTAGTTACCTTCTTCTTTAATATCCTTATTTAAAGGCGCTTAAGCTCTTAATAAATTATAAGAGATTAAGTAATAAGATTTATCTAAGTAATATTAACCTTATTATTTTATAAGATCTAATAAATAGAAATAGGTTTCTTATATTTATCTACTAAATTATTATATATACCTACTAATATTTAAGGTTTAACTTATTTATTAACTTATTTCTAGCCTTTCTTCTTCTATTAATTAATAATAGTAGTAGTAGTAGAAGGAGGTACTTTATTATTAGTAGATCTTAAAGTATTAATATTTTCTATATAGGGCTATTTACTTAAACTATTAATAGGATTTATATTAATAGTATAGATAGTAAGAGCTCTAACTATTAAACTTATAAAGTTAAAGATAAGAGAATTAGAAGGGCTTAGTATATTTCTAAATAAGGACCTTATTAAGTCTAGTATATACTAAGACTTAGAGGGGGTTAAAAGAGAATAGCTATTATATAGTTTAATATTACTATTATAATAGAGTTTTTAATTAATTTATCTATACTTAGCGATTTTACATACGTCCTTACTAAAATCACCTTTACTATTTACTATTATTAATAAATAACTACTTATTTAAATAATATAAGACTTACGTATATTAAGTATTAGCTACTTATCTATTATTTCTACTTTTCTAATTAATATTATATAGTATAGTTTCTATGTAATTCACCTTATAATTAAGGGACTTAAGAATAAGCCTTTAGTAGGTAGAACTACTTTATATAAAGAATACGAGAATTTATATTATTAAACGCGTTACTAGAAGGTTACTCTCCTTATTAATAAGATAGGGTAATTTTAATATTCTAGAAATCTAGTATAGTTTAAAATATTTATTTACCTAGCTACCCTAATTTTTTAAGGTATATCTTACCTTATTAATATAATAAGATTAACTTATAGAAATATTAATATTTTAGTATAACCCTACTAAAACTTAAGGGGTATAGATAGATTAGATAAAAATCTATTATATAAGCTTTAAAACTTATTTTTATAAAATTTCCTTAAGCTAATAAACTAAAAATAATTTCTTCTAAATATAACTACTTTTAAGTAGATAAGATATTATCTTAATATTTCTTTATAATATAACCTAGTTATTTATACTTAATATATAAGTAATTATCTTAACTTATATTATAAGGCCTACTTTTATTACTTTAAGGATTCTTAGAATTAGACTAACCGTCGATTCGGGTTTTAGTACTATAAATTAGTATCGACCCGAATACTCGGTACCAGTTTCTAGTACCGACCCGACTCGCCAAGGTATCGCCAAGACGCTAAGCCCCTAATAAATTAGTAAGGGATACTAGACTTTTTCTAGAGTTACCCCTATACTAAAAATAGATTTTTTTTTAATTAGAATTTTAATACCCCCTTAAATTCCCTAGGGATATATATTACCTTTTTATATTACCTTAAAGAATTACCTAGGTTAGGCTAGGTAATAATAATAATAATACCTAGTAATATAGTAGTAATTTATATATATACTAAGAAATACTACTATAAATAGAGAATATTAGTAATATTATAGTTATTATCTCTATAGGAATAGCTAATTAGCTATTACCTTTTTATATTATCTTATTTACTATTAAGGATTACCTAGTTAGTAATAATAATAATACTTAGTAATATATTAGTAATTCTTATAAATAATATAAAATAATACTATAAGTAAAAACTATTCCTGATATAATAGTCTTAGTAGAATAGTATAAGCGGAACTAATATCTTAATTCTTAGCGAGTCAGATTAATACTTTAGTACTAATACTTAGTACTACCTTATAGTATTAACTCGAATACTTAGTACTAACTATTAGTACTAACCCGAATACTTAGGCTAGGAATTTAGTATTAACTCGCTAAGAGTTAAGTTAGGTACCTAACTCAAGTTTAAAGTACTAACCCGATGCGGTTAGTCTACTTAGAATTAGTATAAGGAGGTAGATCTTTTACTTAGAGTATATAAAAGGCTTCTACCTTAGGGCTAAATATAGAGGTCTATTAAATATATTTATTTAAGGAGAAGGATAACTATAATTTATCCTATTAAGATTTAAAGTAAGTATATATCTCTCTTTAAATTAATATAGTAGAGGAGTACTTTAGTAATTCTATTACCTACTATTATAAGCTAGAGTAGGTACTTAAGGAGGAGGAGCTAGATTAAGATAAAGTATTTAATAAGGATCTTAATTATAATATTATAACTTCTTAATATAATAGGAAGTATATAGTACCTTAACCTAATTAGTTAATATATTCTTTTAGATTAAAGACTTATAGAAATAAAGCTTATCTATTTTTACTTCTTTATTAAATAGTTTTAAAAGCTTTAGATTAATATATTAAGCTTCTTCTATTAATTAATAAATATTATAGAATAATTAATTAGAAGAGGTTATATTTTAAGTTATTTTTATATAAATTTTATTATTATTAAGGCCCTTAATAAAGGCTTAAAGAATAGTTTTAAGTATAACTACCTTAGGTAATATAAGAGTAGAGGTACTTAAAGTTAAGATAGATTAATTAGTAATCCTTAACTCCTACTCTTTATATAAGATTAAGAACCCTTTTATAATATAAATTTAAAGGTTTATTAGGCTTCTAATAAAGCTTAGCTACCTTAATATTAAAAGGTATTAGAGTAACTTTTATAACTTTACTTAAAAAGTATTTATAAAGAAGGGAATAAAAGTAGGTAATAATCTTAATAAAAGAGTTTTAATTAATAAGTAAATAAATTTCCTTAAGATAAGACTCTAACTATTCTATAATATTATCTACTAGGAGTATACTAAGTAAGTCTAAGTATTTAGTAAGTAGTATAACTTTATCTTATATCTCATACCTTAATATCTTATAATTAAATTTCTTAAGCTATTTAGTAACTAATAAAGTACTTAAGAATATATTATAAAAGGTAAATATAGAACTAGTCTATTAATAGGCTATAATAAGCTCTAGGCTTATTAAAGTAAAGGTAAAGTTACTTAAGCTTAATAATAAAGTATTCCTAGATTATAATAAGGTAGGCTTAAAATAATCTAAGGCTTAATAGGATAGTTAATTAAATAGTAATAACTCTAGGTCTAAGCTATTAAGTTTAAGAAAGAGACTAAGCTCTTATAATATATTTATTAGCTTTAATAGTAACTAATTCTTATAAAGTAAAAAAGATAGTAGAGGAAGTAAGAGAAATAATAAATATAATTTTAATAAGAAGGACTTAGTTATATAAATAATAACTAAATAATAACTAAATAATAATAAATAATCTCTTCTAAGGCCTTAATATATTATACTATAGTTACTAGATAAATAAGGTATAATTATTTAGGGTAGGAAGGATAGATTCTCTAGGTTCTCTAGTCGGAGCTACTAATATCTACTAAGCGCTTACTAAACATACGCTAACCGCTTCTGGGAAGCACCTTCCTTCTCCCCACGACCAAAGGCCGGTTCGGCACTGGCAAATCTTGGCTATAAATAGCCCGAACCCACGAAAGAAAAATAGGTGAGGAACAACAGTAGGTAATTGCCCGTGCCACTCTCCCCATCGTCCTCAACTCCCCTTCCTCTACTGCATTTGCCAGCTTGCCGGAAACCTTACCGAAAGAATAATGCTATGGCGGTGAAATCCAATAAGTCATAGGGCGGTAGTTCGATAGCATCCGACCAAGACCTCGGTCCATGCCGGATACTACATTGATCTTCAAAGGGAGATTGAGACAAGCTTGGAGGTTTGAGAACGCTACACCTACAGGCAGCGTTCCATGCGTCGGCGATCTCTCACAGCAATTGCGAGATTGTCGAACACTCCAACAGTGTCTTCCCAGCCAATACATCCATCTGTAATGCTAACTCCCTTTCGCAGGCCACACGGTCGGTCCGCAGAAAGATCTTGGCGGCCTTCTAGTAGATTGGACTCGAGCATCACACCCACTATCCCCCAATCGCCACCCTGTATTTGGTCTGCTACGCTCGCTGCTACGGACGGCTGCTTGCGGTAGTCCTTGTTTGAATTACCTCATGGCAGATGTCAGTAGCTGCACCCACTAGCAATGACAGGAATATGGAAAGGACTTACCGTGAGAACAGTCAATGACAACTGTCTCTCTTTACCCATTCGCCCGCAATGACTGCCTTGCAGCTGCCACGCTCTTCGGATCGAACTTCGTACTTTTACTACCTCCGCGAAGAATGAGGAAGCCATTCTCGTTCCCGGTAGTCTGTATGATGGATGCTTGGCCTTGCTTTGTGACCCCCATGAAGTGGTGAGAGCTAGCAGCCGTCTGTATGGCGTTGACAGCCACCTGGACACCGCCATCGGTCCCGTTCTTGAAGCCTACTGGGAAGGAGACCCCGGAAGCAAGCTCCCGATGAAGTTGTGATTCAGTCGCTCGTGCTCCGACGGCACCAAGGCTTATCAGATCGTCGAAATACTGAGGAGAAATCGTGTCTAGCATTTCGGTAACGACAGGCAACCCAATGTTTGCGATATCCGTGAAAAGCTGACGGGAGGTACGTAGACCTTTGTTGATATTGAAGGTGTTATTCAGGTCTGGGTTATTGATCAAGCTCTTCCATCCAACGCTAGTTCTTGGTTTCTCGAGATACGCCCGCATTACGATGCAGATGTCACCAGAAAGCCTTTGACTTACGTCTTTGAGCTTGCGAGCATATTCGAGTGCGGTTTCGGGGTCATGTATTGAGCATGGGCCAACCGCCACAAGCAAACGATCAGACTTTTGGCGGATAATGGAGCTCACGTCTCTACAGCCTTGGATAATCGTCCTCTTTGCCTCCGCTGACTAGATAGGACGTTAGATTCAGTTTACAGCTTGAACAAGACAAATACCTTGATTTGAATTAGAGACTGTAAGTAGTCCGGTGCCACTAGAGGTTTCGAGGCAACAACTGCACTTGGCTCAGCAAATACGTGCATTTATCCTCTTCAGGGTGCTCACCTCGAGTATCCTCGCTAAGCTGTAGGAAATCTTTATGAGTCATGTTGAGAAAGATAGTGCGTGATAGTATATCATGAAGTTGGCTTCTAGTAGAACCGGGAGTAGGGTTGGTGCCTAGATGGATAGGATTGAAAGCCAATGCTAGGGGAGGACAAACTGAGGAGAGAGTCCACGGAGAAGGGGCTTTTAGGCGGGCCAAGCTACAGAATGCTCTCTGCAACTGCTGCAGCCGGAGCACGAGGAGTAGTTGCACCCTTCAAACAGTCAGCAAAGAGATTTAGGAGCGAGTGCGGCCTTGGCTAATGTAGACGAATTCATTTGCAGAAACTGTCTTGGATTTTGCATGAAGTCGCTTTGTAGGATGAGGATAATCTGCTATAAGTGGAGCATCTATTGGCTCAATGCAGCTCTTTTGGTACCCCATGACTGGAGATGTCGAGCGAAGCTGTCTGTCAACGAACAACCACTTGCTCGCAGACCTCTGGTTGAGAGATAAAACATCTCTGAGCTATAACGAAGCTGCACAACATTATTAGGTAAGCTAATAAACTTGTGCTACAATAGCACACCCTTTTCTATTCACCAGTTAACTCCAATTCCCGTACTGGTTCACGCACGCCTTGCTGGCAAAGCTATTCTTGACCTAAACCTTTGAGAAATATCATGAACTCCATCTCCGCGGTTTTATCCCTCGCGAGCAACCCGCGGAACCACGTCGCCAACTCCATGACCCGGCACTTGCAGACCGGCATTTGGCGGAGGGGATCCCAGTCTCCCAAGCCCTCCCCTTGCTCTTTCCACTTCACCAACTTCGCATCCTCGTCCTTCGCGCTGAAAAGATCAACAAGATCAATCGGTGGGCCGCCAGTGCATGTAGGACATGCCCGAGTATGGTAAGCATATGAGCACGTAACAATTGCGCTCCTGAGGACGCCGTAGATAGCGAGTGGGTTGAGTAAAAGACGTGTTGTGGGTGTGGGGCTGCTAGATTCGCGTACGACGACGCGGCAGATCTGGGCGGCGTTCCATACAGCGGTACGGGCGTCGGGGGATCTACTCCAGGCATGGATGCGTGCTTTGTTTTTCTGCTTGGTTGTACCGGCGCCAGCTCGGCATTGGAAGCAGCAGTCATCCCCTTGAAGTAGTTTTAAAGGGGCGCAGAGCGCGAGGACAGAAAGATGCCAAAGGCTGAGGCTGAGAGAGGATAAGATGTCAGCACTGGATGCTGAGGTAGAAAAGTAGGTTTGGCGGAGTAAGCAGTCTCTTTCTGTGCTGACTCGCCACAGATCAAGACGAGTACGCCAGAGCTGTAGGGCATCCCTAGGTTTTGGGTTTACGACGAACTCGTCCGACTCGCAGGTGTGAGCTTTGCATGCTGCCTCCCATATACCAACTTGAAATGAACAGAGAACAAAATGGTGGTCTGCCTCGGTGAGATGGTAGGGTAGTTGGCTCCGGCGGTCAAGATCAAGAGCATCGCGCATAAGAAAGCAGTGGAGAGCCTTCTCGCGGCCTGCAGGTTCGTTCCATTGAAGGCTGCGTCGTTCGTCCTCGCTGACGGCCGTCCACAGGTGGGCAGATTTCGGAAGTGGAATACACATTTCTTGATAGCGTACCGAAGGAGGATGGCCTAGAAGAACACTGAGATAGGTATCCACGCGGAGCACTGAGAACGCCAGCCTATATTCATAGGCATGTGTTAGGTCAACCATCTATCTGCTTGATCAGCTCTGGTATTGAGCCTGTGAAGGTTACCTATGCAACTGTTCTTGAGCCAACCAAGAGGCGATTGGGCAAGGCCCAAGCTCATACGCATGCTGACCATTGAAGACACCTAGATGGCGACAGATGGAGATGAGGATACTATTGAAGTGGACTGCTTTTGCCAACATTCCCCGAGATTTCTGGGTCGAAGTCAGTCATGGATCACAGGCAAAACTTGCTGCTTTCTCAGCACCTGAAGGGATACTGACTAGACAGTTGATGGTGTATACAACACATAGCAAAAGAGCTTGCAAAGTGTGCATCGAAGCTGGCTGAAGATCTCTACTGGATGAGGCTCTAGATTCCTACATGGGTTGGTTCAAATCCTGAGCTGAAAGGTCACAAGAAACTTTCATAAGGGAGCGTACCAATAACGTTGCAGTCACTGCATCAAAGACAGGAGGAGCAAGCTTCGTATGTTCATGCCCACCTTCCAGCCAGCTGGCAAGCATGATCATGGACCCTAACAAGACATGCGAGGCTGATGCTTCACAAGTATGGAACGTCGGAGCATGCAAGATAGGCCAGTATGGGTGGATGTCGGAAAAGTACACTTCAAGAAGCCGTTGGGTGACCGGTGACGCTCTGTTGAGGCAGCTATACAGGTCTGTCACATGACCTTCTTGACTTGATGTTGAACTTGAAGTTGGCGTCTCTGATGCCTGTAATGACGCAGTTCTATCAATCTGATACACATCGTGCGGCGCTTGGCCGCCTGGCAAGCGTTCGTTTCGAGAAAACCCTCCTCGAGTAGCTGACGAGAGCACAGACGTATCCTCAGGTACGGTGACAGGAGTTGAGGGCCCACCGGTCCAGTGTACGAGTCCACCAACATCCAAAACGGTTGGAAATGATGCATTTAATCCAGTGGCAGGGAAGGGTAGAGACCAAGGGTCTTGGGCAGGTTGGAACCACGACTGTTCACTGTCACCGCCGGGCAACAGAGTGTTAATTTCGTCTGTGTCTGTCGACATCTGGTTATTTTCAACCATGATATCATTCCCATCGACATTCTCCGTATCATTAAGGAGCCCCACACTTGTTCTATCTTGCCGACCCAGATCGACCTTGCTACACTCGATCGAGTTGCGTGTGCATGATCGGCAAGGTATACTGTCATCACACTTGAGCTTGCGCTCGTTACACGATGCGCACGCGACCAGTGTGGGGATGGAGCTAGAGTCTTGGGAATGATGCTCCACATGGCGCTTCAGGACATCACTAAAGTAAGAGGGCACATCAGACTAGTGCAAGGTACTACGCTTATCTCATCTCGAGCTCAAGATAAGGTGCTTGGGTCCAAAGAGGAACGTGGGAAAGTCAGCGTGGGACGGTGGTCTTACCTTCGTGCGTATCGCCGCCCGCAAATGGGACACTCGTGCTGACGCTGTTGATCATGTGATTTAAGATGTCGAGTCAAATGTTCTTTTCGATTAAATAGCTTGCCGCAGCCGGAGATAGCGCATTGGATGCGCTTCACAGTTGGTTGTGGTTGTAAACTTTGTGCCTGCCTCTGCGGTATCGGCTGACTTTCCCTCTGCAAGGGAAGGTATGAGGAGGGAGCGGACTGATCCATTGTCTGTCCTCGTGCAAAGGGAATTACCCAACTTGGTATCCAGCTAAATCAACTCGGTCAACTGCCGGTGGGGGAGCAGGGAATCTGATATGGAAGGAGAGTACTTTGCAGCCTGAGAGCTTGACGTATTCCAGATTTGCGGGATACATAAAGTAAGGTAAGGTAGTACAACTTTACATTACCTTACATAACCGTTTATTACGGTCATCTGATCTCCTACGCTAGAATAGCTCCGACATGGATCAGCGGCCCGCTTCCGCTGCTACTAGGCGGACACTATGCTAGCCGTGAACTTGGTGCTTGCTAATTCCCACTTCAATCCTACAATGTCAGCGGTCGTAGCACATTGTAAAGTGGCATGTGGCATGTGGCATAATGTGGAGCATCGGCTAGAAGCAGCGTGTGGGATTGATGACATTACATGTGGGATGTGGGATGTGGATCGGATGTGGGATGTGGATTGGATGTGGGATGTGGGATGCGAGATGGAAGATGTGGGGTGTGCAGAGAGCCTCAGGTACCATTACTACCTAAGCTTGGCTAAAAATGAGTAATGTATTGTCCATTGCGTGGTATATCTTGAATAATCATTGTGCTTACCAATCAGACTTTAGTGAAGCAAGGCCGTTTCCCCTTCTGCTGGAGTAGACGCAGATAAGAACTCATCGTCCTCGAGATACCCTCCACTCCGTTCACACACTCATCGCTATCAATTACACAGAATCGCCTATTTCGACAATGAACAGCGTTACCAAAGTCGCTCTTGCTGGGGTAAGAAGCTCTTCGATACTCCTTCCTACAAGCTCACTGTTGTACTCCCTCTACTATGCTGACACCAAATGTCCACGCAGGCCACTGGCAACCTTGGCCCAGCCATCCTCAACCAGCTTCTCGAAGCTGGCTTCAAAGTCACAGTTCTCACTCGTAAGAGCAGCAGTCATACCTTTCCTCCCTCCGTCACCGCCATCCCCGTCGACTATGAGTCCCTTGACTCTCTCACCAACGCCCTTCAAGGCCAAGAAGCCGTCGTATCCACCCTCGCCTCCGCCGCTCTCGCTACCCAAGTCCTTCTGGTTGAAGCTGCAGCCAAAGCCCATGTCAAGCGCTTCATTCCCTCCGAATTCGGTTCCAATACTTTGAATGAGAAGACCAGCGCTCTACCTGTCTTCAAGGACAAAGTCACAGTCCAGGAGGCCCTCAAGAAAGAAGCAAACTCTGGAGGCATGAGCTACACCCTCATATGCACCGGGCCCTTCCTCGATTGGGGCATGATGGTCGGCCTCATCATGAACGTCAAAGGCAAGAGCATTAGCTTATACGATAGCGGCGACCGCGTCTTCAGCTCCACGTCCCTTCCGACCATTGGCAAGGCCGTTGCCAGCGTACTCAAGCACCTTGAGCAAACAAAGAACCGCGCCGTATACGTGCAAGACACCGCGACCACGCTGAAGAAGATGGCGGCTATGGGAAAGAAGGCCACTGGAGCAGAAGGATGGAAGGAGGACATCGTGTCTATTGACGAAGTCGCCGAGCAAGCCTGGGCAGAGCTGAAGAAGGATAAGCCAAATCCAGGCAACTTCGTACTCAATTTCATCAAGATGTCCATCTGGGGAGAGGGGTATGGATCTCACTTCGAGAAAACTGACAATGTATTACTCGGCATCAAGGAGATGAGCGATGCTGAAGTCCAGGATGTGGTAAATAGTCAGGCAAAGTAGGTCTGATGCGGGTGAACCTATCAGAGAAAGTTGTAGTCACCGGAGGACCACTCCCCAACAGATGCTCATCATAGCTCAATCTCCAGTCTATCGAGCACTGCGCCACACTTGTTATTGCGTCCTGGCCGTTCCTTTGACTGGCATACAGCCAATCTTTCTGCATTAATCGGAACTCTACCAGCCCAAAAAGCGCTCGACTCATGGGATGGTAACCAAACAACTGCCATTTCCCTGATAATCAGCCTGACTCTTGATCCAGAACTGCCACTCTGTCTGTAGAGAAGGCATGCCCTGCATTGCATGTACGGTGGACATTTAATGCTTAGTTGGGGTGACCGGATAGAGATCGGTAGAGGTAAAAAGAACCTACAATGCGGGCTAAGCGACAAGGCTAGGACACCCAACTTATTCAAAGTTTATTTTGGCCGCGATAAATAAGGCATGCACTCATTGAGCAAACATGTTCATTTATTGTACTATGGAAAGAATCATAGAGAAAGTTGGGACAGAAAAGTATGACCTCATGTAGACATCGACGCATGCGAGACTTTTCGACCATCTTGCAGATGTATCTGAAGACCGCGCTTTCAAGCTTACACTGGTGGAGCTGGTCCTGACCCAACCCACATCAAATGTATATGTAGCAGAAGGGCCCATCGATCGACGAGACCAGATTGCGCACTGGCTGCTGCGGCGCAAGGACACCGAAATCGACATCGGTGTCCAATGTCACGTTCGGACTTGGTGGATCTATGAGGATCCGACCCATTAGCACCAACGAGTCGTTGGACATGAACAGTATGGAATATGACTCACCATTGAAGGCTGTACTTGTCCCATACACCTGAGTCGTCCGATTTGCCGGATTCAAGCTCTGCCATATTGTCCACACGCGATCGATTTGCGCATGGTGCAGCCAGAACGCCGGATCGCCGGCACTGGCATAGGCGTCGTTGTTCAAGCTGCCAATGGTGAAGTGCCCGCCCGCATGGATACCCTCGATTGCCTCGAGGACGGTGTCGAGGCAGCCGAGCTCGGTACACGAAGAGATGGTCCTCACGACGTCTGTGGGCTTGGTTTGGTTGCTCCAGACGAGGGAGAGGTCACGCCCCAGGCAGCGCGGGTTGTAGTCCAGACCGCCGTCGCCGTCAACGGGCGCGAAGGCGACCGGGCCGAGGTTCACTGTATAGTTCACAAACGGGCCTTGGTAGACACAGCCGCCGCCGGTGGCTGGAGGGAGGCTAAGATTGATGCCAAAGGCTGAGATATTGTAAGGGCCGTGGGGGATGGATTTGCCGTTGCTGCCCATGGAGGTTGGAGAGCCGTCAAAGACGGTGGATTTTCGCGGATCTTCCCATGATAGGGTCCAATCCCAGTACGGTTGCGTACCTCTGTAGCCGCATTCTTCTTGAAGGGCTCGCTCGTAGAGCCAGACCAAGTAGCGATGGAAGTAGAAGAACAAACCCTGTGGAAGAACTGAGCGGGGGTCTCGCTAGCAATTGGACCCCGGTCGAAAACACGATGACAACGTACGCTGAAGTGGCCATGAGGCGTCTGCATGATGTGTGTGGCGCTGAAATCGTCGAAACGGCTTCGTGCACCCGGAACATCAGACAACGAGCTTATGGCCGGTTTTCGCTGTAGGCATTGAACAGCATCAATGTAGTCAATGCGAGATTGCCGAGAGAGGGAACCCCTGGTTGTCAAGTCAGTACGCAGCCGTTCGTCTCGCTCAATCATGCAGCAGTAATCACCACTCTCGACGGTAGACTATGTTGTCTGGAATACATCCTGTTTTGCGAGTCTTGATTGTCGCTTCAATGTATTGGTTGTACTGATTCTGTCATTTGGTGATCTGCCTCGATGCGTCCGCTTGAGTATTGTTCTTCGTAGGAACCGCATTAGACAGGTTTTACAGTGAGATTATTCAACGTTTATTCAATGATTTACACGGGTCTAGCCGTACGCTAACCCTAATCTAAATTTACCCGAATATAAGCCGTCGCCACTCAGCCCTATATATTTAGGATTTACCCGTAAAACCCCTTTTAATAATTATCTATTTATCTATATTATTAATAACGACGTATTATAAATATTAATTCTAATAAAGAACTTATATATATAGCTACTCTAGCCCTCCTTATCCTTAGTTTATATTATATTAACTAAGTCCTATATTATACCTATATCCTACTAGTTAAGTATTAGAGTAAGGAGTAGAGTCTTAATAATTTCCTATCTAAGTAAATAAGGCGGACGTTTAAATTTATTAAAGATAAGATATATTAATTATTTACTTATTTTAACCTTAAAAGTATTAACTAATAATATAATTATTAGCCTAGCTTAGAGCTCGCTTTATATCTTATTTTAATAAAATTCTTATACCTACGTCTTTTATATAAGTTATTAATAATATTTAGCTAGTCTCCCTCCTTTATTTCTATTATAATTAATAATATCCTTAAGTACCTATATAATTATTATAATCCTATCTTATACTAGTATCCTATTCTTAAATATAATAGGATCTAGAGGTATATAAGGGTAATTAAATATATAGGTAAAATATATAAGAGGTCTATAATTTAGGGGTTTATTAATAGAATATTTTAGCGCTTTTATTAACTAAAGGAAGACTAGAGGTTCTTCTACTTTATATATAAAAAGGTATATAGTATAGTATAATTAGGGGTAATATACCTAGATAGTCTAATTAGTATATTATATAACCTATTTAAGGGAAAAGCGAATAATCTAATAATACTATAAACTTCTAATATATAAGACTAGCTATATTAAGTATTCTAGGGGTAGTAAGTTTTAGATCTATTTAATAATAAAGCTTATAAGTATATAGAATTTATTATATTATTATATATAAGCTACTTAAATATATAAAAGAGAAAGTTTAATAAAAGAATAGCTAGTATATAGATTACTATTAAGTATAGTTTTAAGATAATATAAATACTTTAGGTAATAAATACCTTTAAGTATTAAATAAAATTAGGGCTAATACCTATTAATAATATCTATTAAGTAGTAGTACTATTAATAAACTATTTTACTTATTTATAAGGCTAAAATATAGTATCTAGTTAATTTAAGATAAGGCCTTTAATAATCTATTAATATTTATTAGTAATTAACTCCGCCTAATAATTACTTAAATATATTTCTTTATATTAAGCCTTATAATATAACTAAAGGGATTATAAGCTTATAATCTATATATAATTACCTAACTCTAATATTATAATACTATTAATTTATAGATTATATTACTAATTATAAGCTCGTTATTAAATTTAAGTTATAAAGAACCTTATAAAGATAAGTTATAAATTAGCTTAAATCTATAATATATATAAGAAATATAGGAAACCCGCCCTTATTAAGTAATATAACCTATCTATATAATTATTATAAAATAGTAAATATCTTATAAGGCCTTATTTCTTTATTCTCGCCTAAAGTTTCTACTTTTATATTCTATTTAGTTTTTCTACTTCTTATTCTAAAATATCTTAATCCTAAGTTACCTAAATATTAGGGGTCTATACTAATAGTTATTCTATTATTCTATATTATTTTATATATTAGAGCTATAAAATATACCTAAGTATTATATCTACTAGTCTTATAATATTCCTACTATATATTATTAACCCTATCTTTACTAAGCTCCTTATTAACTTCTATATAAAAATCCTTTATAGTATTTCTCCTTTACTCGCTATTATTATTATTACTTTTAGAGTCTCTATTATTACTTACTTAATTTATATCCTTAATACTATTAAGCCTATTAATATATAATTATATTATACTTATAACCTTTCTATTAGATATCTAGCGACGGCTTAGTATATTATTATTTATAGGGATAGTAAGACTAATCTTACTAGTAATATTTTCTAGTATTTTTTATATTTATTCTATCTCTTTACTTAGGTACTATTAATATAAGACTTAATTTATATAAAGTATTTAAATAAGGTCCTCTTAGGCCCCTATTTACTTTTATAATAGAGTTATAAAGGCTTATAACTCCTTATAAAGCGTATTTAATATATTATAAGTCTATTATATTCCTTTAATTAAATATTTAAATTCCGCGTTAATATTAAGTTACTATTTATAAATAAGTTCTAACTTCTTAATTAAGGCTAGGTCCTAAGTACTAGTTATTATAAATATATTAATATTAGTAAGTAGAGGGGCTTAAGTACTACTTATTAATATAGGCCTATTAATATTTATAAGTATTATCGCCGGAGTTATTATATTATAAGATTTAAAGAATTTTAAACTTTACTTTATTAAATTAAATAAAATAGTAGCTATATCTTAAGTTAGATAAAACCTTTATATTTATTTAAGTCTTTACCTATCCTTTTATAGCCTTATCCCCCTATTCTTTTTTTTATTCTACTATTATAGTTATTATAATTAATAGATAATACTATTAGTAGAGTTAGCTTTATCCTTAAGATTACTCTTAATACTAATACTACTTTAGTAGCTAGTATTACTCTAATATTAAGGACTTAGGCTTTACTACTAGTAGGGGGAACCTTTTAATATAATACTTATACTAGAGGGTAATAGTAATATTATTATAAATAAGAGTAAGATAGGTAAGCCTTTTAAGGAGGAGTCTTATTTATTATTTTCTTTATAAGAAGGAATTTTATTAGAACTCGTATTTTCTATTTCCCTTATAACCTTTTTATCCTAGTAAGTAGAGAGTATATCTTATCTAGTATTATAATCCTATATTTTCTCCTTCTTATCTTTTATATCTTACTTCTTTTTATATTTTCTAGCCTAAACTTTATTAATTATTAGTTACTATTAATTTAATACTTATATAAAGTTATTGTTAATTATTATATACCTAGATCTCCTATTATATTCCTTTTTATATTTATACTATTTAAGTAGTACTACTACCTTTTATTAATAATTATTTTAAGAGTAGGAATAGTAGGTATATATCTTAAAGTCCTATTATATATCCTTCTACTATAAATTTATACTAGAAAGTTTATATATACCTACTTTAATAAGTATATAATTAATAAATATTATTATCTCCTTAATATTAAGAAGCATTCTTTTATATATACTTTATCCCTTTTAAATACCTCTCTTATACTTCTTATTATAACTATCTAATTATAAGATATTTAAGCTCCTAGTCCCCCTTCTCTTATACCTCCTTAAATACTATAATAGCTTTATATTATATAGCCTAGCTTTCTTATAACCTTTCTCTTTATAAGGGGACTTCCGCGGGGTAGATTAGGAGGAATATAAGGGAAGGATATTATTATTATTAAAAGGTTCCTAGGGTATAAGAGGTATATTTATATAAAGGCTAGTAATAATATCTTCCTACTAATTATATAAATATATAGTAATTATATATTTATTATATTATATTAAGATCTTTAGTTATAAGGATATAGAAGGAGGATCTAGCGTACTAGTAATAATAATAGTAAAGGTACTAGTACCTAGGATATCCTTAGAAGACTTTAGAGTACGCCTAGGAGGTATAAAATAACTATTAATAATAGTAGAGGAAGGTTATAAGAGGGATAGAATAGATATAAATATAAGTAAGTAATAGATTAACTATAAAGGACGTTAAAATAATAGCCTAATTAAGCTATTATTTATATTAAATTACTAACTTAATAATCTATATAATTAGTAAATACTATAGCCTAATATAGCTATTAACTATTGAATAATATTAAATAATCGCTTGAAATCGGGACTACAAAACCTGTCTATTGATAACGTTGCCTACTGCACTGAGCAGGCATATAAAGAGAGTAGCAAGCTTCATCTTGATATAGAACAATCCGAGTTACAGTGATTGTTGAACGAAGTAGAATGTAGCAAACGACCTAACCCCAGCGTAGTGACATGTAGGACGTTACGGCTAGCTTTCAATAGTTCGATAATTCGCTTCCTCCAATTATTACACGACACTCCAGTTCTCTATATTGCGCTCGATCCAGCATCCACACATCGCTCTATTGGGGAGGCAGCTAGCCACAAGGCGGACGAATCGGACATACCCGTCTTTGTCGCTGCTCTATCTCATGGGAGGGTGGTATCAGCATGGTACGCGATCTTTCTTGCCTTGCCTTGCCTTCCAGACAGAATGGCAGGCTGACGGTGATTGTTGTGCAGCTCCTCGGCCTCCGCCTTGCGATGAGACGAAGCCAACAGCTGGGTATTACCGTGATTGGTTCTCGGCTCGCAGTGCTTTCCAGACTCAGTGTAGGATTACAGGATGCCGGTGGCTAATGTTGATGCGGCGTATGGCGGTTCGCAGGCGATAGGAGCGCTGCCCGTGTGCGGGCGGATGGTTCTATGACCATTCCATTCTTTTCAGCTGGTAACAACTGTATGGCCCAAATATGAAAGTATTAAGCAGTCGCTCGAGGGGCATGCTAGTAGAAGAGGTTGCACTGTTGGGAGGATTCGGGAAACATGCTCAAGAGCTAAACCCCACATCTTCCGAGATTCTGTGGCATCTTCGGCCATGCTTTGGAGGTGACAACGATGAAGAAGCTGACGGCCGTCTCATGGGCCATCGACCTGCATATCAGCCGCAGGAACGAACAGGCCCGTCTTACCAATCTATCTACACGTCACTCAGACCTCCAGCCGGAGTGACCTTAGGCTTCAGACCAGGCCTGTCTATCTCTCTCTTCCACTTCTGTCGTGTCAGTAAGCTAGAGTATCAAACATAAGGCGACCATGTGACGCGTAGCATGATGACCGTATTTCATACGGCCGAAGGTGCCGTGATAACGACACACAAAGCGCCTCATCCTGCAAAATCTTTTCTCTCCTAACCAGCTCATCTGTGTCTCTTCCAAACACCCATAATTAAGTACAATCTAAAATCTCATCACCTTCTGCTCCTACTGCCTTGCGGAAGACAATGAAGCTCTCAACGCCCCTCACTACTTTCGCCCTCCTAGCTCCAGCAGCATGTGCGGCATCCCTCCCAGCATGCTCTACGAACTCCGTCACGCCCTGCAGCTGTCCAAATGGCACCTCTTATGCCCAGTCTGCCACCTTCGGGGTCATCGGTGCTGCAGCTAAAGATGTCGAAGCCCTGACCTCCGATTGTTCGTCCGCTCTATAGTCCTCCCTCTTGTTATATGAGATGTTGTAAGAGGAACACTCACCAACACCTTTCACAGTCTTCAATAGCGCGTGGCTCGGCGTCTTACCCTTTGCCACTCAAGGTCCCGACAATCAACCCGGCGTTTCGATTCGTACCTCCAACCTACCGACTTCAGTAGGCACCTACGTGATCACCGAGAAGGCCAGCCTTTCATTTCTGTCTTCCAGCGTGCACATCTCTTGTGATCGGATCCTTTCCTCACATAAAGAAGAAGACTCATTACTAACATTGTTTCTACAAACAGTTGACCGAACTCCTGGTTAAGCCCGACGGCTCGTTCATTCAAAAGTTCGAGCAGCTGCCTTCTACCGTCCCCGTCGAATACCACTCAGGCAACGGTTCTTTTGGCGGCTACTGGGTTACCCTCGAAGCCGAGTCTGTTTTTAAGTACGAAACCGCCATCGTATGGAGCATCTACGCCTGCGAGACAGGACATGCGCAAAGTAAGTGCCTACAGCCTTCAGAAATGCGCTTTCGCTCCCGATGCTAGCAATGCCGATATTAAGCGTGTTTGTAGACTTCGCAAAATTTCACGAGGGTGCACTGAACAACGCAACCAATGTCTTGCAGGCACAGGGGAAGATTTTGGGTACAACTCTGCCTCTACGATCAGTTCAGTCGTTCTGAGCGCGTAGAGAGTTCGGCTGATGCAATTTCATCTGAGATGCAGGGTGCCAGTGCTGCTTTGGCTTGCGTGAGGAGGAAGTAAAAAGGGCGGAATGACTTCCTGATAGGCATTTAGAGTAGCTACACGTATTGCACGCAGACCTTGATGCAGCCCACTGAAAGCTTCCTACGACTCCAACTCGCCGACTGACTCCTCCTCGATCCCAGAAGTATTGAAACATTGAAACTTACGAGCTGACCCAAACCCACTCCGGCAGGTCTAATGCGCGTATGTCACGCACTGTGGTAGCCGTCGGGATGATTCCCCGGTAAAAGTTGACAGATGATCCAGTGACATCGGTGAAACCCAGGGGTGAGGAAAGGAAGCAGTCTATAAGAAGCTTAACAATGTCTGGAAAGTTCATTTTGGGCTATCAGCTATTGGGAGCCCAGCTTCGCTGAGTGGTCTATAAGTGTCAATATGCTCCATATCGAGCAGCAACACCTGCATCTCGATGTCAAAGCTTGTGCATGAAACCAGGTCATGCTGGTCTCCTCTCATGTTCCGCTTCGTCCTCACCCCAGCCTTCTCGGGTGTCTTTGGGTATGCGGATGAAGCCTACGCTAAGTATGAGAGCGGCAGTGGCCAAACCTACCCCCAAATACGCAGCAGAATGATATCCTTTGAGAAGATTGGCCCCGTTGTCATTAGTATGAACCTCAACAGTGCCAGCAAAGCCGAGACCCGTGCTTAAGCCGTAACTGAGCAAAGTACCCACCAATGATCCTGCGACACCTTGATACCTCATCGGTACAGTGTTGCTTGCTACAATCTGAGCGCTGGTGGTGATAAGGTCGATCGTGAACGCAGACACAAACATTGCTGGGAACGACATCGCCCAGTAGGTCAAATGCGCCGGAACGGTGGCCAGGAGAATATTGATGGTGACCATCGCCAAGCAACCCATGCCAATGATAACTTGAGCCGGTACCCGGGGAACGAGCCACGCGGCGAAGAAGGCATTTGCACAACCAACAATTGTCAGCGGCAGATATTGAACACCGACCCTTATAAGGCTGTCCCCGCGAATGGTTTGCATGTAGATATTCATGTACCAAAAGTAGATGCCTAGACTCATAAAAGAGAAGAAAATAGTGATCATGAGGATGCCGAATGAGGGTGCTTTCCAAATGTTGAAAGGTAGTATTGGCTCCTTGGCGACCTTCATTTCCCAGTATGCGAAGCCAGCGAAGTGTATGACAGACAGGATAAGAAGTGCAATCTCGTAAGGGCTATTCCATCCGGCGAGCGGTGCTTGACTGTGAACAAGTCAGCCTCTGAAAATTGGTTAGCCTGGTCAAGTCCGTAAGTGCACTTACTTCCAGACAAAGTTGAACAAGATGAGAGCACCAACTCCAAGGTAAGCGCCGACCCAGTCAACTTCGCCGTTAGGATCTTGGGGTTCATCGGCTGGGACAGTGACCATCGCGATGCCGTAGATGACAAACCCAAGCAAACCTCTGGAAGCAAACTCGTCAGCAAGATCTCTAGGAAATGATATTCCGAAGGACACAATACTTACAGCATGAAGAATAACCATTTGAACTCGGTCAATTGAACTAGGACTGCAGAGATGAGTGAACCACCAGCTGCACCGACAGGTGCCATTGCCCCAAAAAGAGCAAGACCAAGGTTTCGCTTTCTTCCTGGCGGGAAGGTGATGCCCAGCAGGGCCACAATGTTCGGAACCATCAGGCCGCCTCCCATACCGCACAGACCTCTCATGAAGCACATGGAGACGAGGTTGTTGGAGAATCCGCCGCACAAAGCCCAGAGAACCCACCACACACAGCCGGTTGAGAAGACGTTCTTGTGACCATATACAGCACCCAAACGGCCACCTGTCAAATTAATGGCACGGTCAGTCTCAAGCCAGTCTTGCTCGGCAAGCAAATACATGGTCTTGATGGGGCAAACGCTCACCAATAAGAACGAAGGAGCCTTGGGTCAGAGGATAAGATGCGACGATCCAAACCGACTGAATGCGTGTCGCGCCCAACGCTGCCCCAATAGCGAGACTAGAGTTTATACCTGCACCCAGAGGAATCATTTGGACCAGCTGAGTTAAGGTGATGAAAACCATGAAGAGATTCAGTCTTCGCGCGCTCGGTTCAGTGTCAGTCTTGTGTAGTGCTCCATCGGGAAAGACTACAGAAGATTCATTAGGCGAGAAGGACGCAGAAGCCTTCTCTTTGCCATCTTCGCTGGGTACTTGATGAGAGTGGGGCCGAGGAGAAGGAAATGGAAGGTCGTTAGCATGTTCGCCCACTGAGGATTGATGGACCATGTTGACTAAAAGGTGCCTTCGCAGATTCCGATTGAAGTTCAAGATATGTCATATGAGTTTGGCAAAGGCATTTGACGCGAAAGGAAGGGTAGCAACATTGCTGGATCGTTGACGAGGTAAGGTAAGTTAAAGTACTGTAAGCTGGCATGGAAGGTGCAAGCTGACTAACTGCATGACAATGTACTACTACTTGCCGCCCACTCTCAGACATTCTTGGGGTAAATAACCGCTTACTTAATTACAGGATTCAAAATAGTTCTAAGGGTAAAGTTACCTTCCAGTATACCAGTATGATTACAAATGCAATTATCTAAGAAAGCGCCGCTTTAACACGAGATGTATCACAGAGTAAGCTAAGCAACAATTTCCGCTCGGCATCGGCTTTGTCCGCCTGAGACTAGAATACAGTCGTTTGCGAAGGCATTGGCCAGACGCTAGTGGCCCGCAAATCGTTAAAGGTCCCCTACTAAAAATAGGTAGTAAGGCCTTAACAATATACCGTCGTAATTATAGCTTATAAACCCCTAGATAGATATTAATTAAAGCTATAAATTATCTTATATATTTAACCCTTAGTATTTTCCTTATTACTTATTACTTATAGTCTCGCTATTACTATAGTTCCCCTTATTACCCCCGCTATTAGGGAGTATATTAGATACGAGTTTAAACTTAGTTATAGTAATAAATAGATTACTATAGTATATAAAGTTAGCCTTAAGACGCTAAGGCGTATAAAGAAGAGTTAGAAGGAGTAGGATATAGTTTATATACCTTTTTATACGCCTTAGCTAGGATAAAATCATATAATAATAACCTATTATAGGAGGAGCTCTTAATCTACCTAGATTAGTAGCTAATAGCCTACCTTAATAAAATAGCCTAGTTCCTATATAATAAGTTTAAGGTTACTATTAATAAGTTAATAATCTAGTAGTATTTATAGTAGCTAGGCTAGTTAAGGAAGAATATAAGGAAGATAGCTTAATAATATAACTAAGACCTTAGAAACTTATAGTTTATATATCTAGCTAGCTAGTAAGCTAACTAGCTTATCTTCTTTAATAAGAGTACTATATATAAGCGTACTAGTAAGAGACTTTATTAGCCTCCTTTTAATTATATCCTAATAGTAGTATCTAGGTAATAGGTATTATAGATAGGTACTACTTACTAAAATATTATGTTAGATATAAAGCTTAAAATAGTTAAAGAGGTAGAGTATATTACCTATATTTATAATTAATAGCTACCTCTTATACCTTATATACTAGGGCTTAATTAGAGCTATTATATTTAATAACTTTATCTACTACTAGGTCCTCCCTTACTATAATTATATTATTAAAGGTAATCTACTATTAGTAATTATAATTAATAATATAAATATTTATTAGAATTAAGAGCTTATTAATATATTAGATAAGGCTAGGGTTAAACTAGCTTATTTACCCCTATATTTATTAGATCTAAACCTAATTAAGATATTATTTACTATCCTTAAGGCGTAGATAAGGAAGTATTAAGATATAACTACTATATATAAAGAAGATAATAGATATAAATACTTTTTATAAGTAGTAATAGAGGTATAAAGAGGATAGGCTAATCCTAGTAATTTATTTTAAAAGTTAGGTATTATATATAATAGATAGTATATAGAAAATAGAGATTATAAGCTAATTTAGTACTAGTTACTTTATAAAACCTATATATAACCTTACTATTACTATATTAGTTCGCTACTTAAATATAATAGTCTATTAGACTCCTTTAAAGATAGTTAATTCTTATAGAGGTTATTATAATTATTAAACCCCTTAACCCCTACGCCTTCCTCCCGCTTAATAGAAGCTAAGATTATACCCTCTTTAAGTACTACCGTAGGTTATAAGGGGCTAAAGTTAAGCGGAATATTAGAAGGTTTAATTAAATATCTAGGATAGTAAGGTAAAGGCCTTATAGGAAGCCTTAGTATATATAAGGTATTTCTACCTCTTTTATAACCCTATTAATTAATACCTCTAGCTAGATATATACTAATACTATACTTAATATTAAGGGAGGCTTATAGCTCTTTATTAGTCTTCTACTCTTATATTAAGTTAGTAGTAAGACCCTAATTTATAAGCTTTTTATATATATTATTTAGATTATCTATCTTATATATAAGCCTCCTCTTCTTTATCTACTTAATAAACTCTAAAAGATTACCTTTAATAGGGCTACTCTAGAGGTATACTAATAGTCCTAGGGTAGTAGAAGGTCTTAGTATTACGGAAGGTCTTAGCGTAGTAGAAGGTCTTAGTATATAAAAGGCTCTTATTAGGGTTATTAATAAGTAGGTTTAAAGGTTTAATAGCTCTCTTACTTACTCCTCTAGCTCCTTTTATAACTTAGAAATTTATATATTTTATAGGGTAGGGGGAATAATAGGTAGGAGCTAGATTAGTAGGGTAAAAGCTCTACTATAGAGAGGAAGATATAAGGAGGGAGTAGATAGCTAGAAGACTCCTTTATAAGGGTTATACTAATTATATAAAGGAGTAGCCTAAGGGTAACTTCTAAATAGGAGGGGTATTCTAGTTTACTATTCCTTTAATTACTCTTTCTCTTTTAGTCTTAATTTTTTCTTTATAAATACCCTTATTTTAGCTATAAGAGTTATAAGAGGGGCGTTCTTTATAATCCTCCCTATACTATCTTATAATATAGTACTAGCCTAGGTTAGAGCTCCTTAAGTTATAAAGAAGATATACTTAGTATTACTATTAATATAATAAAATACCTTAGAACTATTATAATTCTAATAGTATTAATTAGTATATTTCTATAATATTAGGATCTCCTTATATAGCTTCTTCGCTAGAGTCTAATTCCTAATATTATATTCTTATAATAGAGCTTCTATTAGATTACTTAGAGTAGGAGTAATAATCTAGCTACTAGGGTAAATAAGCTATTAATAAGTTATAATAGACCTATTTATAGCCTAAGTAATATATCTATATATAATATTAACTTTAAGGCTAGAAAAACTATCTTATTAAAAGTTATAAATCTCTTATTCTATATTAGTCTACTTAGGTTTATTAATAATATTAATAGTATATTTATATATCTTAGGTAATTTATTATAAAATAGGATAGCCTTAATTAATACTAAATAGGCTCTTACTAAATAAGTAAGAGTAAGTATTTAAATAAAAGTTTCCTATTTATATTTCTATATTCTAAATAGTAGCTAATTATAAGATAGATTTTATAGGAATAACTTCTTATTAGTTATATTATCTAGTATTACCTTTTTAAGGATAGCTTTTAAATATATTTTAAAGCTTACTAACTTAGAGTCCCCCTTATTTATAATTTATAAGGGAGTAATAGATATAGGCTTTTTAGTAGTAGTAGAAGCCTTAATAGTAGTAATATAGTTTTTAATATTTATTAGATCCTAACTAATTTTAAGTTCTTCTACCCTCTTATAAGAATTAACCGTATCCCTTACTCTTATAAAAAGATTATTAATTTAATTATTAAACTTATAATAATTATAATTATACGCTAGGCGCTAAGAGCTTAAGATATACTCTTATATTAACTTTATACTACTCTTACCCTTCTCCTCTAGTTAATAGTAAAGCTAGTAAGGTAGACTAGGAGCCGTAGAAGATATAGATAGTAAGGGTAATAAAAATTTAAGACTATCCCTTACTTATTATTCTAGACTTATTACTTATTTATAAGTCGGCTAGAAACCTAACTAGCTAGGAAGAGGAGGGAGAGGAGGTAGTATTATACTTAAATAAAATATATTAGGAGGGGGAGGGAGTATAAAGTTATACTAGGAGTTATACTAGGAGCTTAATAGAGGTTTTAGGCTATTAAGTTATAGTTATAATATTTATAAGCGACTCTAAGGCTTTATATTAAGTCTTAGTCTTAATATTTTAGTTATAAGGGTTACTCTACTAGTAGATAGCGTTTTTAATTTATAAGTAGGCCCTAGAGTATTAGCCTTAGACTAAGGTATAATATCTTTTAGCTTATTACTAGAAGTATACTTCTAAGTAATCCTCCCTATCTTAAGAGCTAATAACTAAATAGAAGTCTAACTAAGCTATACTTTAAACTTAATAGGGGGTTTTTATTAGACCTAGGGGGCGCTTTATTAGTATATTTAGGAGGAATTATAATCTTTATAACTATAAAAGAAGTAGGTATTTAGGCGAGATATATATAATAAATATAAGTATATAAATATACTAGACTATACTACTACTACGAGGCTATTATATAAGTAGTATATACTATAATATAACGTAGAGCTATTACTACGTAGCTAGTATAGTAATAGTAGTAGTAATAATAGTAGGTAGATAGGCTAGAAGGAAAACTCTATAAATTAAGTATATAAGATAATTTATAATACGGTCGCTATATTACTTATCTGTAGAAGGGTTCTATAGACTATAAAAGTAGTTCTTAATAGAATCCTTAATAGCTAATTAATTAATCTATATAAACTAGATAGAATATATATTAATTAGTAGTAATACTATACTATAGGCTTTATAATACTATTTAATTATCGTAAACTATTAAACCTACTAACGCTACCCTTATAGTACTATTAATCCTACGGTCCTCCGGGAGAAGTCTTTACTAACCCTTCTCCGTAACTAAACTAACTTACGTCCTTATAATAATAAGGCCCTTAATAGTAGGACTATATAAGTACCTCTCTAATATTATAATAGCTATCTATTAAAGCCTTTAATAGCCTACCTCTATATATTACTTTATATAAGTACTATATTCCTTCCCTTCTTAAAAGCTTAATAAGGTTATAATTAATAGTCTTTCCTAAACCGCTATTATAATATCCCTACTACCTCTTAACTAAGACCTTATTATAGTAGCCTACTAGATTTATAAGTTTATTAACGCTACCGGAAAGGCTTATAAATATAAAGTACTAGAAATAATAGGCTACTATATTAACTATATTATTAAATTCTACGGATAACCTAGATAACTAAGCGGTATTAAAGTATAGACTTAATATTCTATATTAATTAAACTACTACGCTTTCTATTTAATTAGGCTATTAATACCCTAGTATTTTAGAGAGCTATTAAGTCCTTTACTAAGGATATTAAATAGTACTATAGCCTTTTATAGCTCTAGGTATACTTTATAAAGTATTAGAACCCTCTAGTAGTAGGAGTAATAAGCTCTACCTTATTAAATATTAAGACTATTAATCCTACTACTAGGGGCATATTAGCTAAAGAAGCTATCTATAATTCTCCTATTAGACCTTCCCTACTAGTTATAAGGGAGAATATAGGCTTTACTAAGGTATAATATACTAAGCTTTATAAAATAATTACTAGTATTATCTTACGGCTACTTATAGACCCTATTATAAATCCTATCGCGAATATAAATAATAGGACCCTAAGATTTAACCCTAATAATATTAGCTACTTCAATCTATTCTATAATAATAAATTAGTAGATATTATATTAGGTATTAAGTATACTAGTAAGATTATATACTTCCGTAATATATATATATTTATAAACTAGATTAAGGATATTATTTATATAAGAGGAGATATTATTTACTAGAACCTTTAGCTATATCTTTATAGAATAGCTATAAGCTAGTATACTTTAGAGCTAGGAGAAGGTAATAAATATCTTATTACCTATAATATTAATAAGTAGTATTAACTATTAATAGAATATTAGAAGGTACCTTATAATATTAGTATAAGTACCTTAATTCGCGAGAGGTATACTATATAAGACGCTTCACGACGTTAGGAGCCTTATAAATATACCTAGGCTATTATAAGAGCTACTTAAGACGCTAAGCTTAGTATAATAAAGGACTATATCTTACTTATTTAGTATAGGCTTAATATAGAATTCTAGTGTAATATCCTAGAGCCTAGCGGAATTATAAACTATAATAATTTCCTTAATTTATTAGATAAGAGAAAGTACTAGTAGTAGATATATACTTCTTATTACGGGAAACCCTATTAATAGTAGTAGTAGTAATAATAACGTAGTAGGTATTAATCTTAATTCTTAGCTTAGTAGAAATAGCCTTATAAGCCTTTATAATAGCCTCTCCCTTAATATTAACCTTATTAAAATAATAACTATAATAATACTTACTATAATAACCTATATTAGAAGCCTTTAGTAGGCTATTAAGGCTACCGGCCGAATTAGAACTAGAATTAGTAGTTTAACTAAGGAGTAAATATCTATACTCTACCTATATAACTAATAAGGCTATAAAATACGGTACTAATAAACGCGTCTAGTTCTTAATCTAATAGGTAATATTAACCTTAATAAGGTCTTTAATACGGATAGAATTAGAATTAAAACTAATAGGGCCGGATACTATTTAAACTAAGAGGGGTATACCTTTAGAAGCCTTAAAGAGCCTATTAAGTAGCTACGGAAGATACTAAGAATACTAAGAACTTATAGTAATATAATTAAGAAGATAATAATATATTATAGCCTACTAATAACCCTAATTAGTACTACGACGAAGGTACGTCTAAGTAATATCTAGATAATCTATCCTAATACTATTAAGTATTAGTTATTAAAGACTTTAAATAGTAGGAAGAAGATTTTAGTAACTACTTCTTATTTATACTTATATTATCGCTAGATTATAGATATTAACGCTATAATAAGAGATTCTTATCTAAGAATAAACTCTTTATTTATCTCTAAGACTAATATTAGAAATCTACCTTATTAGACCTAGTAAAGCCTTTAATAAGGACCTCGTTAACGGCGGCTATAGTAGACGCTAACACGTTAAGTCCTTTAGTAGATAATCCTCTAATTATATATTCTTTAGTAGAGGTAGTCTAGGAAACATGCTATATATTTAAGAACTACTATTATATATTAACCTCTATTAGCTAGACTATTAATAGGGAAGATATTAAGATATATATTAATCCGGGGTATATAATATTAATAATAGACGCTACCTTTATTCCTAAAGGTACTAATATTAAGATTATACCTACTAGTATTCTAATAAGAGGTCTTAGGTCTAAACTATATTATTCTAATAAGTTTACTACTATTACCTTCTACCTTAAGGGTAGGGTAAATAATAAGTTAGCTATTACCTAAATTATATAAGAGGTCTATATTATAAATAACCTTAAGGCTAAAATACTTATAGGGGTAGATATTATAACTTTTAAAGAAATAGTACCTAATTTCGCTAAGTAATAAATTACTATTAGTAGTTATTAGGATATTACTATACTTATAAGTACCCGCGTATAATCTACTCTAGTAAGACGTATTATTAAGAATAAAGCTAAATTTATAGTACTTATATAATCTACTACCTTAGTTCTAGTAGTCTATAATAGGTCTCTCCTAAATAATAGAGATCTTCTCTTTAAGCCTAATTATAACCTTAATCTTAGCTACGCTAGTAGAGTATTCACCTACGTTATTAATACCTCCCTAGGCTAGGTTTTTATTAAGAATAATATAGACTTAGACGTAGTTATTCCTAGGAAAGTAAGACTTAGTACTATAGAAGAATTTAATTATAATAGCTATTTTATAGTTAATATATACTATACCGGCCTTACTACTACTAGATAGCGAAATGCTTAGAAGGGTAAACTTACTAAGGTAGCTAGAATAGCTATAGTTATAGTATTAATAGCCTTATTAGGAAGTCTATAAGAGGCTTCTATTATAATACTCCCGACTATAATATAAGCTTCTATAACCCCTAATAAGGGCCTTAATTAGAACCCTTTACTAGATACTATAATTAACCCTACTCTAGAGTATATACTTACTAATAGAGTTAAAATCTATAGAGAATTTTACGTAGCTAACTAGTTAATAAATATTATTAATTCTTACTAAGACCTTTTTATAAATAAAGGTAATATAATAGATATACCTAAAGAATAATAAATACTAATTCTATTAAAGCCTAATATAATATCTAGACCTACTTAAGTATACCCTCTTAGGTAGAAGGATAAGGATATTATTAATAAGACCTTTAATAAGCTCTAGGCCTAATAGAAACTTATATAATTAGATTAGCTAACTCTATATAACTATCCTTACTTTATAGTCTAGTAAGATACTCCTAATAATAGGAAGGGTTAAGTTATTATTAATATTAGGGAGCTTAATAAGATAATAGATAGTAATATATACCCCTTACTATTATAGGCTAATATAATAGCTTTAATCTAAGGGTATTAATATATCTCTATTATAAATACTACCAGGTAGTTTTATTAGTTCTATATCTAGGTTAAGGATTACTATAAGCTTATAATTATAAGCTATTATAGCTAGGAGTAGTCTTTAGTAGCCCTTATAAGTTATAAGGGCTCGCCTTTATATATTTAGCGTTAAACTAATACTATACTCTAGTAATACTAGGCCTTTACTAAGGCCTATATTAATAATATTATTATTTACTTATATACCTTATAGGAATATATTAAATACTTATATAAAGTCTTTAATCTATTTTAGAAGAAGCGTATAAGCCTATTACCGTTAAAATTATATATTAGCTACCCCTCTATCATACTACTAGGCTAGTACGTCGATAGTCTAGGAATATTAATAATTAAAGAGAAGGTTATAGCTATTATATCCCTATACTTTCCCTATAACCTTAAAGACCTAGAAATATTCCTTAGCCTTACTAGATAGCTCCGCTTATCTATTACTTAATACGCCTAACGGGCGGATCTATTATAAAAATATAAGGTTATCCTTAATAAGGGCCTTACTACGGGAGTAAAAGGGCTAGTATATAAGAGGTATATAGTATAAGTTATCTTTTATAAGCCTACGCCTAAGGAAATACTAGTATTCTAAGACCTATAGAAGGCTTTTAGTACTCTACGCTTTCTAATCTATTATAACTATAATAAAGTACTATATATTAATCTTAACGCCTCTAAGGTTATTAGTCTAGTAGCTATAGTATATTATATAAAAGAGGACCTAATATCCTAAAAGCCTTTTATAAGAGCTAATATCTAACTAATAATATTCTTTAGTAGATATCTTAATAATATAGAATAAAATTATTAACTTATAAAACTAGAAATAATAGGAATTATTTAGATTATAAAAAAGATTAGATATATAATTAAGTCTAATCTAAAGCCTCCTATTATTATATATATAGACTACTTAGTAGTTATACCTATCTTTAAGTAGATAACGCTAAATACTACTAGTACTAATAAGTTAAACCTATAACTTATTAGAGCCTCTTAGTACTTATCCTTATTTAACTTAGAACTATATTATAAGGCTAGAAAATCTAATATTATACTAGATACCCTATTAAGACTATATACTACTATTATAAATATACCTAGTTTAACTAAAGGTATACTTAACGCCCTTTATAGTAGGACTACTAAAGCCTTCTTTAAGGTATACTTAATACTTAAAGCCTTTAATCCTATTAAGGACCTTAATAAAGGTAATATTATAGTATATTATATAACCTTAGTAGATATAACTAATAAATTTAGGTCTAGGTTATAGAAGGCTTATAAGGCTAATAACTAATAGAGAAAGATTATAGGTATATTAAAGCCTTTAGTAAATATTACTCCTTTAGTAAAACCTAGTTTATTATTTATCCTTCGCGACGAACTCATCTATTATATTAGTAGTAAAGGAAAGTATAGGCTATATATAACTCTATCTATAAAGTAGGAACTATTTAAATAAGCTTATAACCTCTTAAATTATAGTAGTTACTACTAGTATTATAATTAACTCTTAGACTCCGTATATATTTAATACCTAGCGAAAAATCTATAAATATATATCTCTTATTACCCTTAGTATTAATTAAATTAAATAAAGAGATACCTATTATATAGTATATAAGTTTTAATATTAATACTATTAATACCCTTCTATACTATTATAATAGATTTTATTATTACTTTACTTATAATATTTATAGGGATAAACTACTTACTTACTATTATATATAAGTTCTTAAAGAAGGTCCTTCTTTTACCTAGTATTAATATATAGAAAGCGCTAGAGTAGGCTAAAGTAGTACTTTACGAGCTATTATCTTATAATTAGGGTATATTATAAAGTATTATTAATAATTAAGACCCTTAATTTATATTAGACTTCTAGTAGAAAGTCTTTAAGTATCTTAGAGTTAAATTTCTTATATTTATAATATATTATCTATAAACTAATAGATAAAGTAAACGTATTAATTAAATAGTAGAAATTATAATAAGGTTTTACTTAACTTATAAGCCTAATAGTTAGAATAAATAGGATCTAATACTACCGTATATCTAAGCTATATTAAATAACTTACTAGTAGTAGTTATAGGCTTTACTCTAAATAAGCTCTACTACGGATTTAAGGTAAATAATATTATAGATATACTTACTACTAGGGATATACCTATAAAAGCCTTTAATAAGCTATAGCTTATTAAGTATAAGGAAGCGGAGGACTATATATCTTTTACTACTACTATAATAAAAGCGCGTTATAATAGTAAATATAGAGAATTAAACCTTATAGCTAATAATAAAGTTTTCCTACATCTCTATTATAGTTATAAGATTCCTAAGGTAATAAATTATAAACTATCTTAATAATAAGTAGGACTATTTTAAGTCTTATATAAGGTTAGTTCCCTTACTTATAAGCTAGAGCTTCCCCTAACTATAAAGATCTAGCTAGTAGTATCTATTATATAGTTAGAACTAAAAACGGTAGGCCTTAACCTATATAGAAGAGTATTTAATTAAGTAAACCCTCTATTAATTATTATAGAAGATGGTATAGAATATAAGGATAAATATAAAATTGAACGACTAGTTAATAAGTATATTAGCTAGGGTAAAACCTAGTACCTAGTTAAGTAGATAGGATATAGTAACTAGAATAATACCTAGTATAACTTAGAAGACCTTAGCGAGGCCGGTAATATTATAAAGGCTTATAAGGATAGGTAAGGTTATTAATATTAAGGACCTTAATAGACGTAGTCTATTACTATTTACTTTATAATTACTAGCGAGGACGCTAGTCTTATTTATTTTCTAGGTATATTAATATAGTCATTATATCGCTTGTCTACGGAAGGGTTCTATAGATTATAAAAGTAGTCCTTAATAGAATCCTTAATAGCTAATTAATTAATCTATATAAACTAGATAGAGTGTATATTAATTTATAACTTTATTTAGATATCTATTAATAATATTTCTAGGCTATAATATAGACCGTATATTATTAAGGCCTTACCACCTATTTTTAGTAGGGGACCTTTAACGATTTGCGGGCCACTAGCGTCTGGCCAATGCCTTCGCAAACGACTGTAGGAAATGAGCGGTGGATTGCCTTGTTGCGGGTGCGTTCCACGTGCAGCATGATATATTACAAGCCGAATGTTACGATACGTGGATACGTCCCTTCGTGGCACCTCAACAGCGTCTGGCTGGACCCACATGGTGGATTGAGGGATGCTTAGTAGTACACTTGGAATCAATGAGCATGCCCACCTTACGTAAAAGGATGCAGAGGCGTGCAGTCTCCCTGTGCGAAACGAATCATGTATGTTGTACTAAATATCCAAGACGTGCGCTCCAATTCCACTTCTATTGCTTCTTAGTTCTATCTGAAAAAGAAGTTACTTCATCGAGTACTGACCAACGAAGAATGGCGGCTGCAGCAGTCTACGATACCAGCGAGCGACGATACCACACTACGTCCTCTCCTTACGTGCTACCAAACGAGTAAGTCGCTGTCGCCTGTTTCCCGGCAAACCTAGCTCAAAGAAAACCTACAGTGCTATTGAGCAGGACCGGCTTGATGCTCAAGCGGCCGCCATAGTTGAGATGATCGGTGGTGCGCCCTGTCTGGCCCCTACACCGTCCATGACGAGCGTGTCAAAGGCCGTCGATGTTGGCTGCGGTACCGGCGTTGCAACAGTCCAGCTTGCTGGCAGGTTCCCATCCGCCAAGGTCTATGGAATCGACCTGTCACCCGTTCCAGAAGCTGTGCAGAAGATGGCTCCGGCCAATGCTGCCTGGGCCATAGGAAATGTCTTAGATGTTGACTATAACAAGCCTGCGGATGATGTTCTGAGTCAGGAGGTTTTCAATCCTAGTGGGCTTGATTACATTTTCGGTCGCATGCTCTTTCTGGGCATCAATGACTGGTCGCGATATTTTTCCACCGCCCACCACTCGCTGAAGTCTGGTGGCATCATTGAGCACCAAGACTTAGACTGGGAATTCTATCGTGTCGGAACATCTGAATGTCTCAGTGACAAGTGGGCGTGGCATCGGGCCGTCACTTCAGGGGCCGAAAAACTTGGTCTGTCAACACACGCTGGTTCTGATGCTGCCCCAGTCATGAAGAAGGCTGGATTGGAAATTATTAGCGTTCATACATTCGAATTCTCATTCGTGCCGTCAAGCAAAACCCCGAATAGCCAGGCTATGGGTAGATATGTACAATCCAAGCTGGTGCTGCAGTACCCAGAGCTGCTGCGTAAAATGCTGGGAGCTCAAGATATCACCGGTGATGAGTTGGAGAGGTTGACCAAGGACAGTCTACGTGACATCGCCTCTGAGGAGGGTGTACACCAGAAGTATACTGTTACAGTCGCAAGGAAGCCATAGAAGAGATGCTTCCATCATTTGTTTCAAGCTTGCCAGATAGCTTTAGGCGGTTGAATATTCATTTCGCTGTACGCTACTATCACACGCAATCTATGTGGTCCAAGGAAAATTCGCAACTGCCTTAGCTGAGTCTGGAAAAAGCTGTCCACTCTCACTTCCTTCCCATCTAGTGGAAGTACATCAAAAACCGCAGCACTAACAGTCCTGGCGTTAGTCGTAATCCACATTGCTAGGTAATTAAACCAGGCTGGCGGTGAGGTTCGCCTCCCTTGATTGAGTAGCTCTCGAAAAGTCCCAATTCAATCCATCAATGACTCACCGCATACGGTACGTGCCTGGCCGCTTGACGATCGAACATCAGGTAACGACAGCCTTGGCCCCGTCGATCCTTGACCGGAGAGCGCAGTCAGCGGATCCAGAATGGCCAGGAGTGATCAACGACAGGAGCAGCGGTCAGGAGCGTTGCAATCATATTATTGCCTGGTCGAGGCAAAGTCAAAATATACTGGATAGGTGTCATATCTCCGGCAAGGCGATTCTTTCATAGCGCAAATTGCGGTACAATGGTCACAGGAATCTGATTCTAAGGTTTGCTGTTCATACGCCGCCGGGCATCATGCACATGCGGTAGCATGCGTTACTCCAGCCTTACCATTCACATTCCGTTGCCGGCTGACTCGGCCCAGGAATCGATGAGGTTACTTCGATACCACCAGCTAGATCATAGCCGCAATTGTGATACTCCCTAACGCCTTCAAGGCTGATCCGGACACATTGGCTATGGTCAGTAAGCTACGCCCTCTCAGGATGTGGGATATGTAATGTAACCGCTTGGCAAGGCGTTTGCCTTGTAGGAAAAAGCACACTAACGCCGGGTATGCGAAACCTGTTGACTGCTCCTGACAACCGAGCTCACCAAATGAGATCCAACCAAATAGAAAGGTTGAGACATGCGTAATGAACATGCTCAGCTTACTCGATATTGCTACATGATCCGGGTGTGAAAGCGTCTCGCTACCCCTGCAGATGGCCGACGTTGGAACCTCTCGCGATGTGACTTCTCGGCATGGGAAGTGGAAGGCCTGGTTACACATGCTGCTCTGATCATGGACTTTTATATTTCATTGACTTTTTTGATTTCGCATTATTAACGTAAGAGACTCTGGTATTCGACCAAGTAATCTCCAAGGACACTTCTTTCACAATGATGTTCTATCTTTGCTTTCTGAGCGCTCTTATCATAGTATTGGGGATTCTTCTATGGAGATGGCGTCTTAAGCCAGCCGAAGTTGACGATGTGGCCAATGTTTCGAGGATAGGAGATGTGAGGACCCTCAAAGACCAGCACGAAACAGCGTCGATCCTGTCGGAATTGGTTGAAGAGGATGGCGCGGGAGCTTGGCCACCTAAAGCGAATCACGACTCATGGCCGATGGCTCTCCGCCCGTATAAGGATATCTATTTGGAACTTGTTCCACTCTTGCCAGCCGCTGAGGCTTCGCTCGATGACAACGTCAACAATGAGCGACGCAGCAATTACCGTTCGCTCATGCGAAAGCTTTTGACTGAAAGAGTCAACATTCCTCAGGTCGAGCTACTCATGGCTGCAGCGGAAGGTGGAAACTGGGATATCTTCACGCGAGACGCTTACAACGGATTTTATGCTTGCGTTGCTGTGTGTCGTCACGCCTACAGGTAATGTCTTTCACGGCTTTTCGAGATTGAGACAAGCCACATGCGAAATGCGCAGTAGCGATATACGCGGAGACCACGTATATAAGATTCGTGTCTCGGGATTGCAGAGTCCAAAAATTGGTCGGCCAACAAGTCCATTCACGTATCGAGGAGAACCAGAAAGATGACGGGTCCAATCCTCCAGTCGCTGATCGCACTGTGCTCTCTCCTCTCCCTGGGATCAACCTTTGCGATATCCGCTTCTCCACCCAGCCTAATCGCCGATTCCATAGAATCGCCCTCTAGTAATCTGGTGGGATGGACATGGTTGTGGATATGGAGTGACGGATCCCAGATAGTACCCATCAGCGGGCCGTAAGATGACCTCCTCCATCGCATTAGAGTTCAGACTTTTGCTAAAGCCACCACAGTCAGGAAGTACCGAAGAACCTCACCAGTACCAATGGTCTCTCAGGTCCTTATTCCGGCGACTCGTACACGTTCGGCTTCGCAAACTTCCACGGCGCGGCGCACCCTAAGCCGGCACTCGCGAAGTTTCTCTTCGAATGCGAATTCGGCCTCTTTGGCCAGGTGCCAGCGGGCGGTCCAGGCGTGTGGACGCCTTACCCCAATGCCGCATATGGCTGCTATGGAAATCCTGGAGTACTTCGGATGAACCGTGTCGAACAGAGCACAGGTTGGCTGATGGCCTATCATGATCTCGCGTTCCTGATCAAAGTCCTGCATGATACCCAAGGGGTCAAGAATGAAGCTCCGTGGTTCAATTTTCAATTTGGTTGGTCTAATCAGACACATGTCTACCCTCATGTGCCGATTGTGAATGGGAAATGGGATGAAAGTTACAGTAGTACTGCGGCTACCAGCTCGCATTAGCTGAAAGGCGGAGACGTACTGAGGAATCAGAAGCTCACTCAAGGGGTTGTGAAGTAGCCTTTTCATGTATGAGACGAGAGAGTTGGGCGAAACAGTATCATGCGACGGGGCTACAAACGAGAAGGAATTCACCTACGAAGCCTTCTGTCTCCGTACTTCTCTTTTGAGGATTGTGATGGCCCAAGGCTCAATTCCAAATGATGTCAGATCATGCATCGATGCTTTCCGGGCAAAAGCCTGTCTGACAGCGATTGAAGGCTTAGGAGTTGTAGTCCTTCTCGTTCATGATAAAAACTGGAAGGTACGTCTAAGTAAGCAGGGAAGAAAGTTCATTCGGCGCGCAACACAAGCTTCGCGAGCCCAGGCCGAAGATGATCCATACCGTGAGAGAGAAGAGCTCGTACGCAGCTGGCTGCACATCCCTGTGACCGTCACGAATGATTCACCGCTTAGGAATGTCCAGGCCCACGGTAAACAACGAATTCAAAGACACATTACCTTACGTGTCGGCGTAGTAATGTCTTCATGCTTGCATCCATATAGCGCTCCGTAGCTTAGCGCCATCAGCCTCTTGATATTCAGCTCTGATTCACCAGACGGTATTGTTTTACACATATCATTGGCTGAATCTGATACGCGTCTTTTTGCCGGCCATCTCGAACTATATCGGAATTGTTCGTGTATTTCTTGTTGGCGACCGTAACGAAAAGGTGTATGGGAATGCAACTCTAGCCATTCGTCGAATAGTTGGGGCCGCCATCACTCTCCCTTGACGAAGCTATCGACTCCGACTTATGTATTGATATGTTAGGCGGCATACAAGATCGCACCACTGCCAAGGACCAATGTATGCAACACAGCAGCCGATGGTGCGAACGCAAAAGAGAGTTGGAAAAAATCAGACAGAACAGACAAGAAACACGAGATGAAGAAGAATCCCAGACCGAAGATTACGTTCGACTTCCAGTGTTTCCACAACGAGTCCCAGGAACTGCAGGTGGGCCTTTCGTATCGCTCGACAAAGAAATTTGCATACACCCACAATTTGCAGGATTGCCATAGTGTGTCTTCCATGAAAACATCCCAACTCCAATCCTCGTCGTTTCCAATGACCATGGCCTTCATATGATCCGGGTTTTTATAGTATAAATTGATCCTCCGCTTTTCCTTCTGTATGAGACTTCCGTCCTGATACGGCTTTGCTTCCATCCACTTCCTCCATCTTGTAACCACCTCCACAGCTTTTAATTCATCAATTCTGAACCATTCTCCGTGGGTGGTCAATCCATCATTCGCATCACCGTGTGCTTTGTTGTGTTTGCAGTCGCAGAGAAAGCTCTGACGGTAATTCCGAAGTTCATCATGGATCAGCCTCTCGACCCTGGTATGGTTTTCGACAGGACAGTGATCGTCGTCATTGATGACTTCTAAGTTGTATTTTATACATCGATTGATCTGCGCTTTGCGTTTCTCGATGGGATTTTTGGTCCTTCCAATTTTGACGAAGCCAGGCCGCTCGGCTAAGCGCAACGTGTATATTTTGCCATCATCCGAGTCTTTCTTCCCGCTCAGTACAGTCTGCATGGTCTGAAACACTTTGTGTGCTACTCTTCGAACCGGTATACGGGCCTGGTAGTAGTGCTTGAATGGGGGTCCTGAAGCAGGAACTTGTCTTTCAGGCCCCGAGAAGTTTGAACCTGGGAAATTCTTAGAGGCTGTGTTGGAGGTGTTCGAAAAGGGTTGGTCATCACTATCATGCAGATCAGTCTTTGTCTCCCAGGCATATTCATCGGATGTATCTTCGCGTTTCCCACAGTTGGACAATTCCCTGGAGAGAGGCAAAGAATTGGAGTACAACGAGTGACTGTGGTTTGACGTGGGGTAAACAATCGCAAAGCGCTGTGGTCCTATGGCGTTCATTGGCGTTGCGTTTGGGTCTGATCGACGTCTTTTATTGGGAGAAAAGCTGGCTGGTTGAAGCACATCGTCTGATCCTCTCTTTGGCTGGAATGATTGTGCATTATGTTTCGGTCCTCCTAGGTAAGCCGATGAGTAGCCCTGGCTCACAGATCGTGGAGTCCCGTATGCTACGGTCGCAGTGTCTTTCCGCGGCAAATTTTGGAGGACATTTGGGGCAGAGACGGGACTGGTGTGGTTTAGACTAGAAGGTCCCGATGGTCTAGCCATTCTAGCATTCGAATTCCGAGCTGAAGTAGCAGACTACTTCACAATGGTACTTTTGTGTTCGAAGTTCCAATATGGAGGTCTTGCTCAAAGGTCTTTGATGAAGGCACAGATCCTAGAATATATCGTTGTACCGTAATTATCATACGGCTGTCTAGAGCTGTTCCGTTAAAAAAGTCGCTGTTGTCTGCTGTCTCACATTCATGCGCACAGGACGTGCTGGAGCTAATCGTAGATCTGAGTGCGATGACCACCTGTGTAGATGCGCAGTATAGTCTAGAGCACGTCGTGACTGGAATGAACAAAGCAGAAATTGTATTTCAAGGAACAACAATGGCCTTTATAGTTCGGCAGATCCTTACGGTGGACCGAAAGAGCCTTGCTGCAAGCTGAAGCTTCTAGCTTTCCACAATAGGACTGGAGCAACGCGTATGCGCGCTAGTAACGGGCTGTGTTACATCAAGCCATGAAGCGGCGTCAGCTTGAGGATCCCGGTTCAGTACTTTTCGATGAGAAAGCATGCTCGTGTGATCATCTCACACAAAGATCATCTCGTAAGACGTTTCAATTGGATGCCGATCTTATAAGCACGAGAGAGGCGTGCTCGTCTTTTGCACGGCGAGATGAGTGGATGAGAGGAATTGCTGCGGCCTTTCAAATCAAGGAGTCATAGATCTGAGCACCGTCCATGCTTTCAGACGGCCAGTGTTTTTCACACCAAGAAACCCCGCCAATCCCTAAGTCGTGTAAAGGTGCGAAGTGGATCTGTCCAACGTCAGGATGGGTGGTGATAAAAGGTAAGCGGCCCTCAAACAAGGTTGTGAAACGCGGGATGGGCCCCGGAACTGTCGGCCCGATTCCCCGAGCGTTCTGGCGTCTAGGGAAAACTTAAACCAATCCTTTGAGTCACAATGTGTTTCACACTACCCCAAGGCAGACTTCCTGAGAGACGATGCTGCCTCGAGGGTGACTCCATGTGAAGACTTCCTCACGATGGCATCCTAGCATCTTGGGTGTCAATGACTAATCTGCAACGCACTCCAGAAAGTCGCACAATGTATTAGAACACCACTCAATCACTACCACTGTTGGCCTGTTGATGATATTGGTCATTTGTCACGCCTGTAGAAGGGTATATAGAGAAGTGCAACTGTTCCTGCACCTTTCGACAGTCATTCGGGCTTCCCTATACTCAATAGCATTACACTTTGCTAATGATGAAGTTGTCCCATCGAAAAGGGTAGCGGAAGTACTTATGGAAGTTCTCCACATTTCTTACATACGGAGACGTCTTGAAACCAGCTATTGTTTATATGTCGGCCTTCGGCTTAGACTACTGTATTTCCAATTGCATACGGCCGCTACCGGGTGTGACTGTACCTAAATCCCTTTGCTCAATGATTGTGCGCTGGGTACCGGTCAGATTGGGCTGCCACTCCCCCGGTAGCACCGTGGTACAAATATGTTAGCGCCACATTTGATCAGTGGGAGACATTTAGTGTGCTACTGTTCTATGTTCAGCGATATGGGGTTCCAGAACAACGTCTCAACAAACTGTCTTGTTCCCCGTTATCCAACTCCACTGAAGGTTCCGTCGATCGATTGGTTTGTCGTACGTACTTAATGTACGTGGATCCGTTACGGCATGTGAAAAATGAGGATACTGGCTATTGACTGGGAAGCAGAGTACGATGGTCATCGATAAAGCATGTCACGTCACGTACGGGCATTGGACTATTCTTACCTGATGAGTGGCGAAATACTCATGTCGAGTACAAATACAATTGTTCCTACTGACAGAACCTAAGTTCTCCTTGAATTCAACTAAAGTCTAACAATCCCTTGCTTACTACATTATTCACATGCGATCACAATACTAAATCCCCACCGCCCACAAACCTACATCTTACTGCCATACACCACCCAGATAACGGCACCATCGTCCTACTCTCCGGCATTAAAAGGGATAAACAATGCTCTCTCTTGCTCAACATTTATCAAACAAGTCTATCGCACTACACTTACTATGGATGGTCGGCTACGATTGCGGCTGTTTCGACTCGAGACCGCCTTGGGAGGCCACCAAGGTATCTCTTTTGACGTTCGAGGACGGCAGCCAAAGATACTTCTACCCCGACCAATACTGCTACAAGTGTAACACAAGATATGAGAATCGAACAATGGTGTCTAGGCTACCCGAGCAAACAGAAGAGAAGGCGATATTCAAATGCGGCCACTGGTCCTCGCGATTGCCTCTTGTAGGAGAAGGCATACAGTTGCGTTGGACGTTGGACGGTCGCCAAAAAGACCTACCGCATTACCAATGGCCTATCACATGCTACTATTGCGAGCGTATGTATTCAATCCATCGGGGCCCTCGCTTCGGAGAATCCTTTCAAACTATGCGCTTCACCATTGTCTCTGATCTATCAACTCAACGATTCAGGTGCAACGAAATGCTGACTTGGACGCTTATAGTGGAGTGTGTAAGAAAGGAAGACGAAAGATTGGAGATCCTTCATCGCTACGCTGTCACCAACCTTGAGGCGAGAATCACCACCCTCGAGAACTGTCTTCAAAGGGGACAGTGGATTGGAACGCAGCCGATCACCGAGGTCGAGCGTCGTAAACTTGAAACACGGAGCTCTAGACTCAGAATGGAATGCATGAATCTGGTGCATGATAGAAAATGCAACAGGGATGTCCATCGAGAATCCTTCCAAGAGCAATGGGGTTACGGAGGAGAACACGTATTCTAGAAAGCGCGAAATTTACTACTGTAACCATTTGAATGAAATCATTGGCCGAGTGTGTAGCGAGACTTCAGAGTCGGTTGGCTTATTGATCCTAGTTGAGGAGGGGTTGGACCGGAAACCATTATTGCTTCACATAGTTTCACATCGGACACCAAACAAAGATCAAACTGAGCCTACTGCCTACTCATACTGAGATCGTCCGTGCGCCTCCTTGTCCAAATATTTGTGAGATCATGGCTCCATGCAAGCCTGAGGGGGGGAACAAAGCCTAGTCCTCCTCGACTTGCGACGATCCATACGTCACTCTACCACGCACGACGATCTGCTTATACGCTCTCTCAGTAATCTCTTACGCTGCGTAGAACAGTCGTTGAGACCCTGCCTAAACCAAAATATCCCGGGGAGGGGGAGGGGGGAAAGAGGTCAAGGAAAAGGGATGGAGGTGCGTAGAGACTTCCTTTCTGCCATCACAACTCGTGAAAACAATAAAGTAAATGGGTCACGCAAGGCTCCGTCCGCCTCAGCCGCCGCGTCTGGTCCAGGGTTCTGTATTCCGACAAGCGAGTACTATTTTTAGCGCTGGCTAAGCCCTGTGTCAGCCTTGCGACAGCCTTGCGACGTCACGACGTGTACAAGGATTCGCATCCTTCCAGCAGATAAGGGCCAATAGAATTCCATACATTTCCGTGTTATGGGATCTTCACCACACCATCTTATGAAAGATGTGTGGCAGATGTTCTGGGCGCAGTGTCTTGCCAGGCGGCATTGTTTGCAGTGCAGCATGCTACCCGTAGTGTTTTCCATCCCTTGTGGAATCTACAACATATATATATACTTAATACCTCCGTTCGTTCAACATAAGTTACTCTACTTCACAATCATTGCTTTCGTACTCATTCATTAATCCTTCAACCTCACCTGACAGCGTTCACAGCATCGGCATCGGCATCACTTACAACCAACCTCCACCTACCATGGCCGACCTCGCACCACAATGGAATCCCTCCGAGATCCTCAAGATAGAGGACACTCTCACATGCTCAGGATGGGCCCACTCCAAGGGACGAAGATGTTGCAATCAAATCGCGAGAAAAAACCGAGACCTCGCTACCAGAGTAATGGAGGAGATGGCCCTCCTGGACGTTCGCTCGACCGACTTCGACACTCTGCTGACGTCCCTCGCAAAGCGACTGTTGTGCAGAACGTACCACGTCAAAGATCCCAACCAGCATACCGCTTTACGTAGGCAGTGGGGAAAGGACATTGCGGCCTACAAGGTCACTTTGCTCGCTCGTCAGACGCCAGTCACTCCAGCACCTGAGTCGCCTCCGGTTACGGTTGAGTCGCTGCAAAGCGAATTGGAAATCATACGAGCGGCTATGGCACTATTACTCCAACGTACCGCACAACCAGCCGGAGTCGAACATGCCCCCAGCGTCGCAACTTCGAGTCTAGCACCACTGACCAATCACGTGCACCAAGCTACCAGCCCTCTGAACGCAGGACAGACGACACAGACCCAAGCCAACAGCTCCCAACATCTTCATTCGGTCTCTGCTCATCAGACAATAAACATTACCATCAACACTGCAAATACACTACCACCGAGTGGCACAACAGGAGAAAACCATCTTCCCATCCAACTTCCTCCAACAATCCCATCTCCAAGCCAATCTACAGACGCGGTCTCTCCCCCTCCCCAATCCAGCCTCACCCCCACCCTACCAGCAAGCACCACCCATAACGATACCCCACCATCCGTACCCTCCCAAGCCGCCCCTCCAGTCCCAACACAAACCCACCAACATCTCCTTCCCACCCGCAGACCTATATCAGAACCCTGCACAATCTGCTGCGAAGACCTACGCACCGAAGAGAACATCTCATGGTGCAAAGCGCAATGCGGGCAGAACTTCCACGCCGATTGCGTTGGTGTGTGGTTAGCTACTCTAGACGAAGGTCAGGGGACCTGTCCGTTTTGGTAAGTGTTTGCAATCTTTTCCTTTCCCTTTGGTTGAAGGATGCTAATTTGTTTGTGGTGTAGTCGTGCTGCTTGGGTTGATTGAGAGAGGAAAATCGGCGTTCGGATGGGGGTCGTGGGTATAAGTGCATTGCTGGTGGGCTGGCTGATTGTTTTTTTTATTAGAGAAATGTGGATGTAGGTGCGGTGGCGTTGTGTTCACGTCAGATTTCCATAGGCGTTAGCATTCGGCGTCCGTGCTTCGGCGTTTTCCCTATTCCCATTTACCTGGGTACCGAAACCCATAGTCATGTACCAAGGGCATGTTTCTCGAGCGCTCACACTACCACGATCACATCAATCCGCCACTTGTAGAATCCTTCTCCATTTTCCAGCATAATACTTACATCACACCTACTAGAACACAGTAGAAAGCTCGAACGTTTGGTATATTGCCGCTCCTCTATAAAGTTGCGATTCTTGTGACACTCGCTCTCTACATGTCGGTTGCCAAGCTTTTTCAACAGTTTTGTACACGCTAATCGAAAGTCACGTGGAACGGCTTGGCAGCGTTAACATCCAACTTCACTGAACTTTATGTCAATATACATAATTACAACCAGAGCTTCATGCGTTACTACTCTTACACACTTCATTGTGGCATCTTTCAAACGCTGCCTCCCTTCGATCATCCGCTTAATTCAGTGATTCAGTCCCGTATTGGACGGGCTCGCGATCGATAAAACGGGAGCATGGCGACCAAACTTTCTGAGCATCCCTCCAGAGCTAAGACACCAGATCTACCTCATTTGTTTCGGAGAACTGTTTACCTGCAATGTCCGTGATCGCCTCGCAATCGCATCTGTCTGCCGTCAGACCCGCTCTGAAGCCTTCCCAATGCTACTTAGGGAGCGATAAATTTTCACCTTGGGAAGGTTTTGGACCTGGTCAATGAAGGGGAAAGCAGAGCTTCTACAGGAGATCACTGATGTAGTCTTGCATAAATGCACAATCCCTGGCTTACAAGATGCAGCGAAAGAAACATCTTCCTCTCTAACACATAGCGGCCATACAATCGTGTTCTCCCAGAATATCGACTCTTCTGAACCCAGCTTCCGCCGTACTTCTTTCACATTTGACGAAGGCGATCAATGCACGTTTGGTTGGCAGAAACCACCCTCCTCGTCAATAACGGGTACCAACGACATGTCCGCGATCACCCGTCAGATCTTCTCTTCTATACCAAATCTCCGGCATGCTCTTTTCAAACTGGATTCAAGCGATCATCGCTCGTTTCCCGGGCAGGTTGAATTTCAGGCAGTGTTTCTACGAATAGTCGCAAACTGTTGTCCAAAATTATCAGTCTTAAATGTGATCTCGGACCTCATGAACCTTTCCGATCTCCAGGGTTTCCAAAACATTCACTCTCTGGAGTGGTCGGGGATGTCGCTATCGACACCTCAAGAGACACTCGCAGTACTCAATTCGCTACCATATCTCCCCACCATGAAACTAACACACTGGCCATACGACCTTCATCACATTTCCAGGGTCTTAATAAAAGAGGCACATCCGCATGTTAGCTTTACCAGCTATGTACTGCAGAACCTCAAACCGCTGAGGCATTTCCAGATCAAGCATTTGACGGCACAATGTCAGTCAATGTTTCTCACAGCTTCGATGCTGGGAGCACTAGCCGCGCATCGTGAGACCTTGACCCATCTTGATCTTAGGATAGACGATTACGTCGAAGTCGCCGTCATGGATCAGCTTCTGGGCTTACTTCCTCTCCTCAGCCTGGAGCAGCTCCATCTTCTTTTCTATATCATACCAATACAGTACCAAGGGATCAAAACTGGGGATTACATCACGCCGAGTGTCAAGTCTTGCCATATCTCAATGCAAATCAGAGGGCAGGAAGGAAGAGAAACCGTGGAGCATCATATTGGTTGCGAGTATTACTGGATTGAGTGTTTTTGAATCTGGTCTTCCTCAAATGTTACATTGGAGCATCGCGAACCGTTCTGAGGGACTCAGTTCAAATTTACGTCTTCTTTGCTGAACGCCACCGTGCGAACTCCAGTCGACGTCCGGCTTTCCATCATAGCCGACTTGTTTGTCCAATATCGCACAAAGGAACCGTTCGTTTGCTGCATCAAGTCCTGACATTGGATTTCTTGCTCGTAATGAGCCTTTGATGGAAGGAATCCACATACCAACAACGACTCGAGGTGTGAAACAATATTGCCTGCCACGATGCAGCTCGCCATACGTCTCATACCCCAAGCATCCCTATGGCGATCTACTTACACTTCATGGAGATACTCGATCCGTCTTCCATCATCGAGCACAACCTCCACAACCCGACTCCCACAAAGGACTTACTATCCGTGTCCATATATATTTATCTTGGCACAGCATGCGAAAAATAACCAAACGACACGATTTAACTATTAGATAGCCGCACTCACAAAACATTCATATACCTATCCAAAAAAGCCACTTCTCCAAGTAACTACGTCAAAATGTCGACGTCTACGATCTCATCCCTCCTATAGCGTTCGTAGAACGAGCTATACATACACAATCCACCATTTCATTTTTGGATCGGTTTGACCTCGCAACGCCCACAACGCCATCCATTCCACGACCCATCACATGAGAAACCTCACGGATTCTACCCAAAAGGAGACAATCCGCCAGTCAATTCATTCATCATTTCGACGCTCTAGCCCCCCAGTCAATTCATCCATCATCCAACCCTCTCGTCCCTAGCCCCTCTACCATCTCTGATCCACCCTTTCCACTTCCGCCCTACCTGATCCATCCATATCCCCCATCAGAGACAGCTTCCTACTACAGGCGCCCCTTCCGCCCCGTTGGCAATAGGCGCCACAGTCATATTAGCGTCTTAGCTATCATGTCAAACTATGCAGGGTTTTCCAAGGTCATCAATTAATGAACATATCATTGGTTTCATCAATCCCCAAACCCCCCTCCTCTCTAATCCTACTACCCGATCTATACCCTTATCCAAGCCAACATCCCACACTCAGAAAAATCCCTTCCCTCCCCCGCTTCTCCCTCTCTTTCCATATCAACCCCCATCTCCCTCCTAGTAGCTCCATCAACCCCCCATCCCCTAACCCGTCCCGTATTTCCCGCTTACGTGTCTACATCTCAAACCCAACATCAAAACTCTCACACACAACGCTCGTAGGTATGCAAGCAATTAGTCGATTTGATAGACATTGTCTAATTCCTATACAACGTGACAGAATCCATTTCACAAGGAGGATTCTCCGGTCGATTTAGCGAGAGAAGTCTTAGGGACTGTGATAGTAAGGTAGGTACTTAGATAGTAGGGATGATAGAGTTGAATAGGTTGATGGGTAGGTAGGTGGTGCTATAGAGCTACTAGGAATGTGGGCCTGAGTGCGCTATATATTATAAGGGTAAAGCTATTGTGTATGTGCTTGATGTAAAGGGATAAAAAATAAGAATAGTCTTACAAGTGTTGATACGGCTAAATTCGGGATGATGTATTTGAAAAGTCAACCTTCATCTTCTGTTTTCACGATTGGGATTGAATCAAACCTCGTAACTCTTTCTCTCGTGAGAGTATCAATTCATAGACAAGCCAGGTCGTCGCCGAGTAGGTGAGGCTTTCATGAGGCTGTGTTATCAAGTAAGGGGTATTAGACTAGCTTCGTGCGCATTTGATGATATGCAACGATCTAAAAATCTTAGGCGGCATGATGACTTGGTAGATACCGACTCCTTTCCCTTCCAGACACACAATACATATCTCGTAGACCCCAAAAGCAGTCCTGTCGACACAAAAAAAAAACACCGTAGATCTCCCAAGTAGATCGCAAACTAACCTGTAGGCTCAAGCGCACAACTTTTAACATAACCCCCGCAGACGGTCATGCGTAGCACTTCAGTGTCTATACTACCGTGCCCTTCAGGAAATGTTAACCAAATGAACCTATGCCGGACATCACAAATCTGCGGTATGCGGATTGGTGACTGGGTGTGTCGTATATCTCCCGAACATCGCCGTTGATTCTGATATGAAGATAACGACTATGTGTGGCAAATGCTGTGATTTCCTAAAGCATTCGTAGTTAGAGCGTAGGGTATTTAACGCTCTGGGCGTTGGCACAATGGTCTTTGACGAGCTCGAGGTCGGCTTCAATGTAGCCCTAGGGGCCTGTCACACTCTGGGCCAGCCGAGAGCCAGCGAGCCACCGCGGGTTTCCGTGGGTCAGTCGGGTGGTCGTATCATTTTCGAATTATGGGCATCGTATCTCGCAGATCTTCCAGATGAGCGTGACCTGCCCTTCCGTAATCGACCACGCACTCGGGAGGACCGCTCACAAGACTTCAAAGCCGAACGGTACATGAACAATTTTCCGAGGCTGCGCTCCACCATTCGGAAAACCCCACCGCTCATATCTGCTTATCCACTCTTCGTCATTCTGACTCAGTGGTAGACAGTAGGCGTCCACGCCCAGCGATGGCAGCGTCTTCAACCCATCGACCCGCCACCCGATCTGGTCATACGACATCTTGGAATAGTCGTCGTACCACTGTTTCCGCGCCGCTACACTCTGCCAAGAGTTGAGTCCGATGAAGACGTCGGCGTCTTGGCCGTCAATGTTGATGGTTTGAGAACACCACCCGCCACCGATATTGGAACCCGCATAGCTGAGCCAAGCCTACCTCCCGTTCTCGGTAATGGCGTCAGTAAGAAGGGTTCTAGCAGTGTCAGCGATGAAAATTGGTCTAGGATGAGTAAGGATGTACATCTGAAAGGACCAGAAATAGTGCTCGAAGTGTTTTCTATCAACGCTTGCGGTTGGGCAGTAGAAAAACGCGATTTCGAAGGAAGGGATTAAGACTTGCAGATTTGGACAGCATATTGATGGTAAATTGAATAACTCTGGACTTCTGCTCAATAGATAGGTAAAGTCTTCAGGTAGCTCGGCCATCAGATGGTGGCCCGCAACTTGTGCAGATACGCCCGCCCAGCCTAAAATTAGGATTAGTCGCTGACTCGGCTTCATCCGAACTGAAGCTCATACAGATGAATAAGATTATGATGTTCGAGTCCGGCGCGTCACAAGCTCCCCAGTGTAGCCTTTCGCATCCTTCTTGCCTCACCACATCTCTTCGCCAGCAATTGAAAGCGATGGCGCAGGGTGTTCGTATGAGCCTATAGTCCGGACAATGCTGGTCAAGCTTGAACTGTTCAATCTGATAGGGTTGGAAAGTAAAGCGGATGAGGTCGATGGGCCGGTGCGCCCCATGAGATAGATTATCCTCGGTCATAGGCCGATGAGGATAATTAGATATCCCATGGGGCCTCGGCGTCGGGTACGGTTCTTCATTCGGTCCCATTGGTCGACGCCTTGCGTCGAATTGAAGGGCGCCTGAAATACCAAGATCGTGAGTTTCACCAGCAACAAGGCTGGCGAAGCTATCTGGTGTATCGCGTGCCATCGTTGTGAAATAATATATATACTTTGCTAAAGCAAACTTATCTAGCCTAAGACGGTGAATTTAAAGCTTGTACTAAGAACACTGACCAGCTTCTGATTGCGCCCAGTAAGGTCCGGATAGGTAACACCCGAGGAGGTAGTGCTCGAACGTTGAACTCGGAATTGTCGGTGATGTGTTCTCCACAGCTAAGGTCTAGGAGCTTGATTGCTAGAAGGCCGTAGCACAAATGGTGGTAAAGGTAAAGAAAACGAAACAAATCACATTGAAGTCAGCTGAAAGGAAAGTTGTCATTTAATTTTGTTTTTTCCCAGACTTTGAATCTCTCAGAACATAATGTAATTCCCCGGTCGTGGCTCTCGAGATACTCTGCCACTCACTAAGGGGTTTTCGGACTGTTTGGTTTCTTATAACACAACAAGTGTTTCTGCATACGTAAAGCATGGTTTGGCGTTATCACAGTTTTCGATACGGTGATGTAATTTTGAAAGCTGTTACATTTCGACAGCGGTTCTTGTAAAAATTCCTTATGAAATAAAGCATGTCGTAATTCTTGTTCGTTGTTTCTCCGTTCTCCGAAAGTACTACCGGGAACGCTAGCCAGCTAGTGGTACAGTTATTTGCAAAGCGGTTAACCCGACGCTAGTAGGCCGTAAATCGTCGAAGCTCCCCTACTAAAATTAGGTGGTAAGGCCTTAATAATATATAGATTATATTATAGCCTAGAAATATTATTAATAGATATCTAAATAAAGCTTTAAATTATCTTATATACTTAATTTATAGAGTTTTCCTTCTAGCTTATCCGCCTACTATCTACTATTATTACTACTACTACTACTATACTAGCTATATAGTAACGGCTTTATAATATACTATAATATATACTACTTATATAATAGCCTTATAATAGTAGTATAATCCGGCGTATTTATATACTTATATTTATTATATATATCTTACCTAAATACCTACTTCTTTTATAATTATAAAGATTATAGTTCCTCCTAAATATACTAGTAAAGCGCCCCCTAAGTCTAATTAAAAACCCCCTATTAAGCTTAAAGTATAGCCTAGTTAGACTTCTATCTAGTTATTAGCTCTTAAGATAGGGCGGACTACTTAAAAGTATACTTCTAATAATAAGTTAAAAGATACTATACCTTAACTTAAGGTTAATACTCTAGGGCCTATTTATAAACTAGAAATACTATCTATTAGTAGAGTAATACTTATAACTAAAATACTAAGACTAAGACTTAATATAAAGCCTTAGGGTTATTTATAAATATTATAAATATTATACTTATAGCTTAATAGCTTAAAACCTCTACTAAGCTCTTGATATAGCTCCTAATATAACTTTATACTCCCTCCCCCTCTTAATATATTCTATTTAAGTATACTACTACCTCTTCTCTCTACTCTTCCTAGCTAGTTAGATTTCTAGCTAACTTATAAATAGGTAATAAGTCTAAAGTAATAAGTAAGGGATAATCTTAAATTTTTATTACCCTTACTATCTATATCTTTTATAGCTCTTAGTCTACCTTATTAACTTTACTATTAACTAAAGGAGAAGGGTAAGAGTAGTATAAAGTTAATATAAAAGTATATCTTAAGCTCTTAGCGCTTAATATATAATTATAACTATTATAAGTTTAATAATTAGACTAATAATCTTTTTATAAGAGTAAGGGATATAACTAGTTCTTATAAAAGAGTAGAAGAACTTAAAATTAGTTAGGATTTAATAAATATTAAGAATTATATTACTACTACTAAGGCTTTTACTACTATTAAAAAGCCTATATCTATTACTCCTTTATAGATTATAAATAAGGGGGACTTTAAGCTAGTAAGCTTTAAGATATATTTAAAAGCTATCCTTAAGAAGGAGATACTAGATAATATAACTAGTAAGAAGTTATTCCTATAAGATCTATCTTATAATTAGCTATTATTTAGAATATAGAAATATAAATAGGAAACTTTTATTTAAATACTTACTCTTACTTATTTAATAAGAGCTTATCTAGTATTAATTAAGGCTACCCTATTTTATAATAAATTACCTAAGATATATAAGTATATTATTAATATTATTAATAAACCTAAGTAGATTAATATAAAGTAAGAGATTTATAACTTTTAATAAGATAGTTTTTCTAGCCTTAAAGTTAATATTATATATAGATATACTACTTAGATTATAAATAGGTCTATTATAACTTATTAATAGCTTATTTACCCTAGTAGCTAGATTATTACTCCTACTTTAAGTAATTTAATAAAAGCTCTATTATAAGAATATAATATTAGGAACTAGACTCTAGTAAAGAAGTTATATAAGGAGATCCTAATATTATAAAAATATATTAATAAATACTATTAAAATTATAATAGTCTTAAGGTATTTTATTATATTAATAATAATACTAAGTATATCTTCTTTATAATTTAAAGAGCTCTAACCTAGGCTAGTATTATATTATAAGATAGTATAGGGAGGATTATAAAGAATACCCCTCTTATAACTCTTATAACTAAAATAAGGGTATTTATAAAGAAAAAATTAAGATTAAAAGAGAAAGAGTAATTAAAGGAGTAGTAAATTAGAATACCCCTCTTATTTAGAAGTTACCCTTAGGCTACTCCCCTATATAATTAGTATAACCCTTATAAAGGAGTCTTCTAGCTACCTACTCCCTCCCTATATCTTCCTCTTTATAATAGAGCTTTCACCCTACTAATCTAGCTTCTACCTACTATTCCCTCTACCTTATAAAATATATAAACGTCTAAGCTATAAAAGGAGTTAAAGGAGCTAGTAAAAGAGCTATTAAACCTTTAAACCTATTTATTAATAACCTTAATAAGAGCCTTTTATATATTAAGACCTTCTACTATACTAAGACCTTCTATAATACTAAGACCTTCTACTACCCTAGGACTATTAATATACCTTTAGAGTAGCCCTATTAAAAGTAATCTTTTAGAGTTTATTAAGGAGATAAAGAAGAGGAGGCTTATATATAAGATAGATAATCTAAATAATATATATAAAAAGCTTATAAATTAGGGTCTTACTACTAACTTAATATAAGAGTAGAAGACTAATAAAGAGTTATAAGCCTCCCTTAATATTAAGTATAATATTAGTATATATCTAGCTAGAGGTATTAATTAATAGGATTATAAAAGAGGTAGAAATACCTTATATATACTAAGGCTTCTTATAAGGCCTTTACCTTATTATCCTAGATATTTAATTAAACCTTCTAATATTCCGCTTAACTTTAGCCCCCTATAACTTATAATAGTACTTAAAGAGGGTATAATCCTAGCTTTTATTAAGCGGGAGGAAGGTATAAGGGTTAAGGGGTTTAATAATTATAATAACCTTTATAAGAATTAACTATCTTTAAGGGAGTCTAATAGACTATTATATTTAAGTAGTAAACTAATATAGTAATAGTAAGGTTATATATAAGTTCTATAAAGTAACTAGTACTAAATTAGCTTATAATCTCTACTTTCTATATACTATCCCTTATATATAATACCTAACTTTTAAAATAAATTACTAGGATTAGCCTATCCCCTTTATACCTCTATTATTACTTATAAAAAGTACTTATATCTATTATCTTCTTTATATATAATAGCTATATCTTAATACTTCCTTATCTATACCTTAAGGATAATAAATAATATCTTAATTAGATTTAAATCTAGTAAATATAAGGGTAAATAAGCTAGTTTAACCCTAGCCTTATCTAATATATTAATAAGCTCTTAATTCTAATAAATACTTATATTATTAACTATAATTATTAATAATAGATTACTATTAGTAATATAATTATAATAAGGGAGGACCTAGTAGTAGATAAAGTTATTAAATATAATAGCCTTAATTAAGCCTTAGTATATAAGGTATAAGGGGTAGCTATTAATTATAAATATAGGTAATATACTCTACCTCTTTAACTATTTTAAGCTTTATATCTAATATAGTATTTTAGTAAGTAGTACCTATCTATAATACCTATTACCTAGATACTACTATTAGGATATAACTAAAAGGAGGCTAATAAAGTCTCTTACTAGTATACTTATATATAGTACTCTTATTAAGGAAGATAAGCTAGTTAGCTTATTAGCTAGCTAGATATATAAACTATAAGTTTCTAAGGTCTTAGTTATATTACTAAGCTATCTTCCTTATATTCTTCCTTAACTAGCTTAACTATTATAAATACTACTAGATTATTAACTTATTAATAGTAACCTTAAACTTATTATATAAAAACTAGGCTATTTTATTTAAATATACTATTAGATACTAATCTAGGTAGATAAAAAGCTCCTCTTATAATAAGTTATTAATAATATAGTCTTATCTAGGCTAAGGTATAGAAAAAGGTATATAAATTAAATCCTACTCCTTTTATATTTACCTTATATACTTAATTATACTTATACTAACCTTATATATAGTAGTAATCTAATTATTATTATAACTAAGCTCTAGTTTATACCTAATATACTCCCTAATAGCTAGTATAATAGGTGGAGGTATAGTAATAGTAAGGGTAATAGTAGTAGTAATAGTAAGGATAATAGTAAGGGTAATAGTAAGGGTAATAGTAAGAATACTAAGTATTAAGTATATAGGATAATTTAGAGCTTTATTTAGATGTTTATTAATAATATTTCTAGGCTATAACGTAGTCCGTATATTATTAAGGCCTTACCACCTAATTTTAGTGGGGGAGCTTCGACGATTTGCGGCCCACTAGCGTCGGGTCAACCGCTTTATAAACAACTGTAGTTCTACCAATATTCCTTAGCGCTGTCAGAAGAGCCAACCAACCAGAAGAGGTGTTGACAGCACCACCATCCGTCACTCTCTGTACTACCTCATATCACACTCTATCGTCACGCGCTGTGCTAGCTTCCACCGGCCTAGCTTGTATAATTTGCTATATCGTCATTATGGCTGCTGTGTTATCACCTAATAGAGAGCGCAGGGAGAGTCGTCCTCCAAATAGTACTCGACATCCAACAGCGCCCTCCATCATGTCTGTGAACGGTCACTTCGCCAACATGGGGGAAAAGCCCACCAAGGAGCAGTATGACCATGGGATACAGGTGATCAACGAGAATCAGGAATTCAAGTACGGCCTACCTACCCAACTAAGGCCATCGCATTATCTGACTCTCTGCGCTATATAGTCCCACGCTTCCTCAATACCTCTCGTTCGAGAAAATCTCTCCGGCTGGCTTCAACTACCACCTAATCTCCGTCTTTGGATCACAGTCTACCGGCAAGTCAACCCTGCTCAACCACCTCTTCGGTACCGAGTTTGGCGTCATGGCAGAGGACGATAGGAGACAGACAACGAAGGGGATATGGATGTCGAAAAACAAGAAAACGCATACAACTACCGAGTCGAAGGGCATGGCGGAAAACATATTGGTCATGGATGTAGAAGGGACTGATGGCCGAGAGCGCGGGGAGGATCAGGACTTCGAGCGCAAAAGTGCCTTGTTCGCGCTGGCTACGAGCGAGGTTCTGATAGTCAACATCTGGGAACACCAAGTCGGCTTGTACCAGGGCGCAAATATGGGATTGCTCAAGGTGGTCTTCGAGGTCAACCTGGAGCTGTTTCTGAAAAATTCAAAGTACGTCTGAACGCTTTCGTTCTGGTTCCTGCTCACACAGCCCAGATCAAATCCTCGATCGTTACTCTTCTTCGTCATACGTGATCATCTCGGCACAACACCGCTAGCGAATCTACGGAATACCCTGATCCAAGACTTGACCCGAATATGGTCAGGATTGAATAAACCTCCAGGCCTGGACAAGTCGAAGATCGAAGACTACTTCGACTTTGCGTTCGCAACTTTACCCCACAAGATCCTTCAGCCAGAAAAGTTCGTTTCAGAGGTCGCGAAGCTAGGGACAAGATTCCGGGAGGGGCATAGAGACCCGAGGAGAGATCCTCTGCGCGGGGAGCAGGAATTCGAAGGCGGTGTTTTCCTACCAGAATACCACCGACGGATACCTGCTGACGGCTTCTCGATATATGGGGAACAAGTCTGGGATCAGATTGTGAACAATAAGGACCTGGACTTGCCGACACAACAAGAGCTGATGGCCCAGTTCAGGTGCGATGAGATATCACGTGAGGTATTAGTAGGCTTCGATGAGACTATAATTCCATTCGAGAACAAGCAAGCAGAGGGCGCGCGATTGGGCAACCCGCAAACCGTGGGCGGTCTAGGAGCAGCGATGCGGACAGCAAGGATGAAGACAGTCAAGAATTTCGAGACCGAGGCCAGCCGATACCACAAGGGTGTCTATGCCCGCAAGAAGAGTGAACTTGAGGCCAAGATTGATAGTCGACTGAAGGTCCTCTTTCAAGGCCAACTGTCTGCGGCGCATAAATCAGGTATCCGAGATTTCAGCGACGCCGTGTCGAATGCTGTCAAAGCAGGACAAAAGAAGGGCGCAAGCTACGATTTCGCAGAGATTGTGGATAGGGAAAAGAAGAGTGCATTATCGAAATTCGACAAAGAAGCGAGAGGCGTTCTGGTCGAAGGAGCGCCATGGAGTAATTACAAGCAAGAGATGTCGCTCTACCAGAAGGAACTCGGCGAGGTTAGTGGTAGACTCCGACGAGATGAGATGCGGCGGCTCGCCACCCGCGTCGAAAGATGGGTACGGTCACGGCTGGGCGAATCTGTAGGCATAGAATTCAATGCTCTTGGTTCTGGGCGCGGCGGAGGTGGTGCTCCAGACGAAGGCGAAAGACAGAGCGAGCGAGAGATCTGGGACCGCATATGGAGCGTTTTCGTCAAGACGGTGGAGGACGCCGAGCGGAGGTTCACGGACAGAGCTAGGAGCTTTGATGCCAGCGTAGGGGAGGTAGATGTGGGCTTGTGGAGGCTACGCCGGAAGTCATGGGGAGTCCTACGGGCAAAGATCGACGAGGAAATGATGGAAGGCAATTTGCTTCTGAAGCTTCGGGAAAACTTTGAAGACAAGTTTCGCTATGATGAAGCCGGTGTTCCTAGGATATGGCGCCCGACCGACGACATCGAGGGAATCTACACAAAGGCACGCGAGTCGACTCTGACTTTAATTCCGCTGCTGTCTCGCTTCCAGTCGTCGCAGACAACTGAACCGCTGCCCTTGGACGACTGGATAGGCAACGCACCACCCGACGCCACGCCAGCAGACGAAGAAGATCTTGCGCCAATTGGTGGCGTTGATGAGGACGAAGGCAAGAGCTTAGAAGAGGAGATGACGATCTTGAGCGATGCAAAACGACAGGATGTCACTACGCGCTTCAAGAAGACCGCGGATGGTGTATATGTCGAAGCGAAACGAAGTGCCATTGGCGGCATGACCCAGGTTCCGCTGTATTTCTACGGTCTGCTTCTGGCACTGGGGTGGAACGAGATCGTTGCCGGTAAGCTCCCACCATCCGAACTCATCTCATTCCAAGATTCCATACTCCATACTAATATGATAACAGTCCTGCGAAACCCAGTCTACTTCATCTTCCTCATCATGGCCGCTGCCGGCGCTTACGTTACCTACACGCTGAACCTGTGGGGTCCTATGTATCAAATGGCGAATGCGGCATCAGCGCAGGCGCTAGAAGAGGGTAAGAAGCGTTTGAGAGAATTTCTGGAAGCTTCAGAGGGTGGAAGGCAGGCTGTGGCTATGACGGGGCAGGAGGATATTGTGATGCGGAAGCTGAATGGGCATGGGAAGGCTGTACAGGGCCAGGTGCAAGAGGACGATGAGGATATATGAGCTTGGTGCAGAAGAGGAGTCTGTTGTAGATAGCGGTGTGTAGATACGTACTCATTCTCCGTGACTTACCTCATACTCGTCATTACACATCCTGAAAATAATCACTTTGTTTACAACACACTGATAACAGGCACATCACGGCTTTTAGGGAATAGCGAGATATATAAAGTTTTTCGATTTCCAGTTTGATGGGATCGCTTCGGAGTACCTCCGGGAGATTTACAATTTCATTCATTTTACCCCTGATGTTTTATCATTCCTCTACCAGGGCATCGTCGTTTTCCTATTGGTATGTTAATACAGTGAATCACAATGCTTTGGAGCGTAAAATGTTCAACGGTTTTAGAGAGTGTTCCGGCCTGAAGTGGCCTAAGATTCAATAGTGCCAAGCAGCGGCTCAGCCCTACAGAGATGCCTCGGCATTGGTAGAATACATAAGTGAACGGAGTAAGCAACAGTTATGTTGGGGGCAGGCGCCTGTGACCATACATCCTTCAGGAGCGCCGTCTCCCAGCTAATCTCGGAGACATGACATGGAGGGACTGTCCTTTTGTTTGTATAGAGTGAGCTGAGAGCCTCAATCAAACAAACGCCCTCACCAATACCCTCCCCCCATTTCACCATGGCACCCACCCTCAACCTGAAGTCTTTACGCGAAATACTCGGTCTATCCAGCCGTCGCGGCATCTGGAAATTCCTCGCCATCCTCTTCGCCCTCCTAAACCTCAAAAACCTCCCCTTTGCCTGGCACGTACGTCCACCCCTCATCCCATCCCATCCCCCCCAACTATTCTAAACCCCCCCACAGATCCGCCTCCTCACCGGCCTCCTCACCCACCTCCGCTCCTCCCGCATCCGCCTCGCCTCCCACCTCGGCCCCGCCGCCCTCTTCCGCCCCCTCATCACCACCTCCCGCTCCCCCTTCCTCGAATGCGACTACAACCTCCACAAATCCAACAGCACCTATTTCTCCGACTTCGACGTCGGCCGCCTCGAGCTGCTGGTCTCGCTGGGCACGCACGGTATCGAGAAGACGAGGCGGGAGCTGGCGGGCGACAAGGGGGGGTTTTCGTGCAGGTTGGGGGGCGTGAGTGTTAATTTTAAGAGGGAGATTAGGCCGTATGAGGGGTTTGAAGTGTGGACGCGGGTTTTGACGTGGGATGATAAATGGTTGTTTATCGTTGGGCATTTTGTAAGGAAGGGGGTTGTTGAGCCGAAGGGTTATTTGCTGCAGCCGTGGAGGAAGGTTAAGGGGACGGAAGGCAAGGCACACAATGTCGACTCAAAAGGTCTACATCCCCACATCTTCGCCACAGGAATCGCCAAGTACGTCTTCAAAAAAGGTCGCCTCACCATCCCACCCGAAAGAGTCCTCCGCGCCTCCGAACTGCTACCTCCCAGACCTACAGACTCGGAAACCCCTCCTCCTCCTCCTCCTCCAAGCACAACCCCCGATCCAGAAACAACATCAAACGACATTGCCATAACATCCGCAGCAGCGACCCTAACACCCGACAACGCGGACGAACTCATCGCCGCGTCACTGATGCCAAACAATGCCGAATGCGAAGACTGGACGTGGGAGCGGGTGGAGAGGGAGAGGAAGAGAGGAATGAAGATTGCGGAACTGTATAATGGTCTTGAGGCGCTTAATGGGGAGTTTACGGGGGAGGAGCAGCCGGCTTTGGGACGGTATTAGAGGAAAGGAGAAGAGTGAGTATCTGTGCATATTCTATGGTAGCATGCATCGGTGAAGTTCGATTTAGATGGGTCTGGGTTTTTCTCTCTGTACTGCGTCTCGTGTTGGGGGGTATAGAGATCTCATATATAGAAGAAAGAAAGAAAGATACTAAGACCACTACATCATCTTTACCAATCCTAATCACGAAAGCCATCAGTCAGTCGGTGATAAATCACAGCCCGCAGTCCAAACCCACCTTCCCCATCCTATCCTATCCGACTCTACACCTCAGCCGTCAAAAGACTGCGTCCGCGCGGTAAATATCCATCCCGTGGCAGTGCTTAGCAAACATTCACGAGCAACAATCTCTATCAAAGTCGTAATATGTTTTTCGCAATAAGAAGCCGAGGCCGAAAAGGACGGGTATGAAAAGAAGAGAGGATTCTAGGAATGCATAATTCAATTTTTCAAAAAGTCTACGAGATTGCTAGTAGCGAGCTTCGGTATAGCATGGTGTAAAGGGCAGTGGAAAGGCTTTTTAATAGATGGGGGGGGTTCTGGAAATGGAGGAGAATTGTGCTTGTGGAAAGGGGGGAGTTTTAGGGTTGGGCGGTTTGGGTGGGGAAAACTATTTATTAGGTAAAACTAGATTTTGATACCTGATAGTAGAACACTCTTGGAGGTAAGTCACATGAGGAAGAAATATAAAGTCCATGAGATGGTGTATCTGGGTAAAGAGGGTTTGTATATATATAATTTACATCAGACTTCGCGAATTGAGTTTTGAGGAGGTAATTTGGCTCGATGAGATAACGCCATATAGAGGGTGAGTGTTGTACGAGCACTTTGCTGATACTGTCTTTGGTTACCTTAATGACTGCCGATGGATGTGTACCATTCATTGTGCTAATGAAGGGTTCGATTGTATTAGATAAGATCAGATTAGATTAAAGTTCCACGTGGACTGTTTGATGTTCTGGAGCAGGGGAGCCGGATGAGCCGGGCCATGAATTGGTTTAAGGCCTTGAAGAAGGACTATGGGGGTCGAAGCGACGACGTTGATGTATATGTAGTATACATGACTGGGTTTTGACTGGATGATTGTTGGGACTTCCGTCTACGCCTAGATCTCTGTGACTGTTTTTGCGTTGGTTGCTCGCCGCAAAATAATTCTATATCCTCTGTATGCTCTGTATTCCTAAGATGTCCAAGAGAGCGGACCGGAGCCTAAACCATGAGGTATCTGATACGCTAGTATTGCCGGATCGTGCCGGAAGTCTGATGCCACTATCGACTTTGCTAGGTAAGCCTTGATAAGGTGAATCTGCGGATATTGTGGAGTGTGGAGAATCTTAGCGTTAACCTGCATTCTAGTATGATTGGGCGGTATATTACTAAGTACTTAGGACATCTAAAGCTGAGCTGATAGCAGGCCTATCACCAGCCAGCTTTAAAGAGGAACTGATGGTGATAGGTGGTCGTTTCGCGATGCTTGAGATGAGTCACTGTGGATAGTGTGTAGAAGATCGATACTTATTGGTGCGTTCTTGATCAGTATCATGACTGGAGGAATGTGGACCGATTCTAGGGTCCTGGGGATAATATGTATACAATTGCTTCGGTTTGCGCCATATATGATTGATAATGATATTCTCGGGTTCGTGATACTGCGCGCTTGCTATTGTAGGTCTTCTGGATGGTAAATGCCGGCAGGAGCAGTAGAAAGTTTGGCGGGCTTTGGCGGAGATCCCAATCATTCTCCGCCGGTCGTTTACACCACACCAATTGTTATCGTAGCGTGGACTAGGCGATCTTGAGAACATCCGGAGGAAGGCAACAACTCGCGAATCGGCGGCGAGTGTGATCTGAAGAAAGAGACCTGAAGGATGACCAATGCCAGGAAACTCACCTTGGTAGCCTTGCTAATCAAGTCGGACAGTCTGACCCATAATGAACACCATGATGATAGATTACCTTGATACCAGCATACCCAGTAGGGAAAATACTACTGATAAGAGAACATCTATGCAAAGCTTGCCCATTTGACGGATGTCCATCGACGTCGTAATGGATCATAATGAGAGGAGAGAGAGCCTAGACTTTGGCCAATACGACACGAAGGCGTGCAATTTTTCTGCATTGCGTAGTGTGTGCTCGGTGTGATAACGCAGGACAGATGCGAGCAAGTTGAAAAGGCGTCCAAGCACACAAGCAAGTTGAGATGACTTATTTGATGTACTCACTGTTTAACAATGACAGCTTTTCAAAGAGGTTCTGGTAGCCCAAGCATACAGAAAGTGGATCGAATACCTAGTGCCATAATCTGCATCGTCGGCATCAGGGCGGTCTTGGGGAAGGTCAAGACCGAAAAGCAGAAAGACAGGCTCATTGCTGGTAATTATCTAGCACAGCCGCAACGATGAAGGCGAAGATTGTTATTTCATATTTGAAACCAAAAGGAACGACATCGTGCATAACCCTCAGCCCCTGTCATCGCGTTTCAAATCAAGCTTACATCAATATTGGGAACCTTGGCATCGTTCTCAAGATGTATGTACCATCCGCTCTTGATCGAAAAAACTCAGTCCTGGGAATCCTGCCTGCTCAGAGTTTCTGCAATGTAGCAAGGATGATGAAGATCGACACACAGGTATTGAGAACATGAAAGAAGCACTCACGTACAGACTGCTGAGACCACACCGCTTGAAAACCTTAAGAGGAGTTGCAGTGTGGAGATCCCACTGTTGAAAAAATCCGGCACTGTAGGAATGGGTACGTTTGACTCCGCGTATATCTGTAGTCATAGCCTCGCGACTTACGACAGAGTTTGCGAGAACCGACCGCTCGCTGCGTCTGCGATTCATGCGGAGAAGTAGAGACTGTTGTGGGTAAGAGGGTTGTATTCGAGCCGGTCTGTCCCTTGACCTTGATTTGCAGTGCTCAAAGACCTCACTACTATGGTAGATCTGGTGAAGCTTGGATTGAAGTGGGACGAGAAGTTGCTTTTTAGCGAGAAGGTAGCCTTGTCGTCGCGACCAGGATATTGCTCCTACCTCGGCACAGATCAGAGCTGCTGATTCCTTCATAAGGCTGCGGGAAGCTGTTACTAGCGACTATTGGGTTGGTGGGTGTCACGAGCCTGTAGGGAGGACGTGTGGTTGGCGATCCCATACGACAAAGGATCAACGCTGCAACGGTAAGGTAGGACGAAGGAAGTTGATCAGGGATGCACCCTACAATGATGAGTAAGCAGAGAGAGATGTATGGCTAGGTGGCGGCTTGGGTGGTTTCGGATGAAATGTCCTTGCGGGAGTCTTTGAGGCTTGGCCTTAAGGTGGGGGAAGCACAGGAAGTTTGATGTAACGATCGTCATGAGAGAGTTCGAAGCGTTGAATTCACTTATATGATTGCTGAAGAAGAAGAATATAATGTGCATAAGATTCATCAGGAATGATATCGGCGCCCGACGACGGGAATGAAAGCTTGCTGTCGCCAAGCAAAGAAGATTGCAGCGGTGGCGGAGGGTGTTCCGGGGCTTCTAATAGCAAAGTGTGGCTGCAGGACGCACGGGCACTATGGAGGAAAAGTAGGCTATCGGCATAGCAGCCAATCAGATACTGATCAGCATCATCAAGGGTCCAGGCCGCAAGCCCGACTAATCCTAATCGAGGTAGATCAGTCGCCCCGGCAGGACTTGCCTCAGGATCTGTACCAATGACGTGGTGAATCCTCCGCCAAGCGGCACGACTCGAGGCTCCTTCTCTAGTAGGAGTTCTCTTCATATCATCCCTCCCTTCCCCGCAAAGTTATCCCTTCATTTTCTCACATTACCAGCATCGTCGCTGATGTTCCGTGGTTGCTATTATTGCGCGACAAGGACGACCTGGATGAAATCAGCATAGCTTGCAGTGTTTCTAGTCCTATCGCATATCGATACCCTGCATTAACAGCCGCCCATCCCCATCCATCATGCCTCAAGTCGCCCATTTCCCCACCAACGACAGTCAATTGGCACAAGCTAGCGACGCACAAGACCCGATATCAGAAGCCTCCTCCACCGAAAACAAGACTGCAGACCACTTCGACGAGAAGGCACCAAAGCGACCAACGTTGGGCGCGGAAGCCGAGGGAGACGACAGGCGCGAAATCAAGGAGGATGACTGCTACGACGAGCTGGGCTTCGGCTTCCCTACCTGGAAGAAATGGACCATCCTCACCATCATTTTCCTCGTTCAGGTCTCCATGAACTTCAACACCAGTCTTTACTCCAATGCGGTCAAAGGGATCCACAAAGAGTTTGGTGTCAGTGAACAAGCCGCCCGATGCGGTGCCATGATCTTCCTCGTACTGTACGCTTTCGGATGCGAGCTGTGGGCGCCATGGAGCGAGGAGTTTGGACGGAAGCCGATTCTCCAGCTCTCGCTGGGCTTGGTCAACCTCTGGCAGCTCCCCGTCGCACTCGCCCCGAATTTCGCCTCGATCATGGTTGGCCGTGCGCTCGGCGGTATTTCCTCTGCTGGGGGCTCCGTCACGCTAGGAATGATTGCAGATATGTGGGAATCGGATGATCAGCAGTACGCTGTCGCCTTTGTTGTCTTCTCTTCCGTCGGAGGCTCCATCCTTGGTCCCGTGGTTGGTGGCTTTTCCGAGCAGAAGCTGAACTGGCGATGGAGTATCTGGATCCAGCTGATCTTCGGAGGGGCAATTCAGGTCGCCCATCTGTTGCTCGTACCTGAGACCAGGACCACCATCATGATGGATAAAATTGCAAAGAAGCGACGCGCCAAGGGCGAAAACATCTGGGGTCCCAATGAGATCACACCTTTCAAAGAGCGTTTCTCCTTCAAAGAGGTCCTCATCACTTGGGGGCGTCCATTCAAGATGTTCTTGACCGAGCCCATCGTCCTTACGTTGTCCCTCCTATCGGGTTTCAGCGACGCCCTCGTCTTCATGTTCATTCAGTCCTTCAGCCTCCTCTACGGAGACAAGTACGGGTTCAATCCCATTGAAGTAGGTCTCGCGTTTATCCCCATCCTCATCGGCTACTTCATCGCCTGGTTCGCATTCATCCCAGCCATCAGACGGAATATCCAAGAGCGCAAGGACAACCCCGGGGACGAGAAAGCCCAGTACGAATCCCGCCTCTGGTTCCTCCTCTACACAGCCCCATGCCTACCCATCGGCCTCATCGGCTTCGCCTGGACAAGCTGGGGCCCGCCAATCCACTGGATCGGCTCCATGGTCTTCGCCGCCATCATAGGCATCGCCAATTACAGCATCTACATGGCGACCATCGACTACATGATCTGCGCCTACGGCCCATACTCCGCCTCCGCAACCGGCGGCAACGGCTGGTCTCGCGACTTCCTTGCCGGCGTCCTCACCATCCCCGCCACCCCCTTCTTCTCCAACATCGGCGGCAAAAAACATCTCCAAGACGCCTCGACCATCCTCGCCTGCATCGCCTTCCTCCTCGTCATGGCAGTCTACGTCATCTACTGGAAAGGACCCGTTCTGCGAGAGCGCTCGCCGTTCGCGCAGCAGCTCAAAGATTCCAGCCAAGCCGCCGGCGGCAGGCGAGGTTCCGGCATGCCTTCGGGATACAGTTCCAATCCCGGATCAAGGAGTGGCAGCCGCATGGGGTCGCGCAGCGCCAGCTATTCTGGAGGCATGAAGGAACGGAAAGGCAGTCAGTCCGGCGCGAACTCCAAGCAACATACCGCCGTGCAGAATCGACTTGCGCAGCTGGCGAAGGAACAGGAGCAAGAGGAGGCTCGGGAGAAGGTATTGTAGTTGCACAAGCAATGTATGGATGGGTTCATGGGTTTTTTATGTCTTTACGGTATGCCTCGGTGACTTTCCACAGGGGCATAGCATGATTGTATGCGTGCGCGTCGCTTCTGGGATAAAGGTTGGGTGGGTAAGGTAAGGTACATGAATCATTTACACAATTATACATTCATCGTTTCTTCAAGGCGTTCCTCCTTCTCTAGTTCCAGTTGACTATCCATGACAAGTAGAGGATCAGAAAGAGAAAGATGATAGAACATTGTTATAAGGTGCCACGAAACCCAGTTCAATCATGCTTTGTGATGGTTCTAGCATCGTCATTGTTCATGTCAACTTATGGCTGCATTGGGACTACTGTAGCGAATATATCTTACCTACTCTAGGTAAGGTAAAGTGAATTGCAATACCATAGCTTTTACTCCTATCTACACTGCGAGCACAATCCACGTTATACCGGACAGTGTTCTGGTTCCTGGTACTACTTACTTATATACTCTTACTCTTCATGATAGTTGATATTTGAAAAGGATGACTGGTATTAGTAAGGGTGACTTTCGACCTTGGTCGAATTTCGATTGGGGGCAGGGGAATTGGGTAATCGGGGCCCCCCTAGTCGCAAGCTCCTAATGAATGCTACATGGGTTGGGACTGGGTATTCGTGAGTGCGATACCTAGAGATGAATTACTTTGGATGCCGCTGTAATCCCATCTACATACGAACCCGCCACTCAAACCCATTCTTCGCCACCCTCGCCGCCACCAAAGTGAGCGAACCCCCTACAAACGCCGACCCCCCAAACGCCTGCGCGAACAAGAACCTCCCCCCATCCATCTGGATCAACGCCCCCGCCAGCGGTGGCCCCGTCAAACACGCGATCGAAATCACGGAAAAACACATCCCCGTCCGCGTCCCCATCTTGCTCAGATCGGGCGTCAGACTCGCGCACGCGGCGGGGAACAGGCTCTGGATCCCCGCGGCGAAGAAGCCGTAGATGAGGCAGAAGGTGTAGAGGGCGGGGAGGGTGGAGACAAAGGTCCAGGCGTAGAGGAGGATGCCGGATGTGAGGGCGACGGGGGCGAGGGTGTTGATGGGGCCGAGGAGGCGGTCGGCGGTTAGGCCGCAGATGAGGCGGCCGGGGAGGCCGATGGCGTTCATGGTTAGGAGGATTGTGAGGGAGGTGGGGGTGGAGACGTCGATGGTGGTTTTGGCGAAGGTGCTGATCTGGGTTTTGGGGTGTTAGGGTGCGGTGAGGGGGTATTATGGGATGGGTTGGGTAAGGGGGCTCACGTAGAAATATGCGAAGTAGACGGCCCATAGGTTGAGGAACATGCCCATGCAGAACAGCGTGTACGGTAGCTCCTTGAACGCACTCCACTCAACCAAAGGCCCCGTCCTCCGCGGCGGAAGCCGCACGCGAGCGATGCACAGCACCACCACAGCATTGAAAAGAATGACAAAACCCATCGTTCGCACCGTCCACGCGAACCCAACCTTGCCAAGAAGCTGCTGCGCAATCACCGGAAAAACGATCCCGCCCGTCGCAGCGCCCGACGCCGCGCCCGCCATCGCCAGCACGCGATTCCGCGAAAAATACGTCGCCACCAACGAAATCGTCGGACAAAACACCAACCCATCACCCACCCCCTTGCAAACGCCCTGCGCCAGAAAAAGCTGCCAATACCGCGTCGTCGCCATGGCCGTCATAAATACCGCTAGCACCTGCAGCAACGAGCCGGTAGCGAGGACGGCGCGGAAGTATCCGGCGTCGAGGGCGCGGCCGGAGAAGGTGCCGATGAGGTAGACGAGGAAGATCTGGACGGAGCCGATCCAGGATATTGCGGAGGGGGGGGCGGCGAGGGTGGTGGCGTAGTGGGATTGGAAGAGGCCGTAGGAGGTTAGGTAGCCCCAGCTGTTTATGAGGACGAGGTGGGCCATTAGGACTTGGGTCCATGCGCGGAGACCGCCGTCGGGTGGGGGTGGGGGGGAGGGTGAGGGGTCTGGGAGTGGTGGGGGGGTGGGGTGGTGGTGGGTGGGGAGTAGGGTGTTTGGGGGTTTGGATTGGAGGGGTAGAGGTGTGGTAGAGGGTTTGGCGGTTGTAGATGGTGGAGGGTTCATGGTTGGGGAGATGGAGATGCCGTTACGGTTGCATGCAACTGGTGATCCGGGACGCTGTTAGGCAGCGAAGTAGAAGTGCGTTGTGTAGACGTTTGATGCAGGTGTTTTCGTCGTGCACGTTTCTCTTCTCGCCGAATTGATGATATAGCTGAGAGGTGACTCATATGGCGCCAAGGGGAATCCAGACCGACATCAGAGGTGATTCAAGGGCCAAGATATCAGATATCAAACTTGTACCAGGTCTACCGCTCACTCATTCTGCCATCGGTACGTTTCCTTTTTTCTTCTGCAATAATGTAGATGACAAGTCTTTGTGAGAACAAGCGCTGTCCGTCGCAAGGTTTCAAATAGCCCAACATGCTTCACCCAGCCATCCGGGTAAGTAGGAAGAATAAACTGCCGGTTTCCCAACCGCAAGCTGGATCTGACTGACGTTACCTAGTCTTCGGGATCATGGCCGAATTCCTGCGCTGACTCCGGCCTGTGTTACATTGTTTTGGGCAGGCTTGCTTGGGAGGATGGATGCAGTCTACCGATGTGAGATACCGAAGCTTTCCTTCGGGTCGGCATCTAAATTCTAGCGCGTACATAAATGTTAGGCGCTAACTCTTTAAGGTTTAACCTGTATACTATCTAAACCTGTAAAGGCTAGTAGTACTCTTCATCTTCTAGCCTGTAATGTCTAGCTTACCTAGCCTTAAAACCTTAATTAAATAGCGCCTAACTATATAAGTATTAGAATCCTGAGATTTTAGTAATATAATTCTTTTACTTAGACTATAATTATAATTATAAAGATTGGAGTATATGCAATACGAGGAGGCTGTCATCTATTAGCGTCTAGCCAGTTGAACCGTATGGCACGCTGAACCATACGACTCTTTCATGTCGGTACATGGAAACTACGCGGCCACTACATCTCACGAAAACGATCGACAAGCTAGACATGCTGCTTTTGTACAACCTCCTCAGGCCCTGTAAGCGGTAGCCTTCTTGAGACGAACGAGCATGTACCCAGGTAACACGACGTGACGTCTGAGGTGAGAATCTCCAGTCATATCGCCAACTTACAACATATTGTCGACGGTGACCACTCCTTGAAAAAATCAGCTGTTGGAGGTTTCGATACCATGGCCAATCTTACACGCGTAGGTTCAGAGAGCGAGGAGCAAGCCTGGCGAATGTGAGTCACAACACGTGGGTCTTACCAGGGAAATGAATTGCTGAGTATGGCCAAGTCAAGGACTGACCACGAGGCAAAGAACTCCAGGTCGTCAGCCCGTCCGATTGGAGCTTTGCCTCACGCCTCAATGGCACGTTGTACGGGAGCATATAAGGTCGCCAAAAACCTCAAGGGCCATTTTCTGTCGTGCCAAAGACACCACGCAAAGAAATACCAGCTCAAGACTTCAAGATGTCTGCTCCGCTCAACAATGGTCTTCTTTTTTGGAGAGACCTCACACCTTTCCCTGTACCCCTGAAAGCCGCCGTGCCTGCCTCGCCGAGCATTCTGATCATCGGAGGTGGAGTCACAGGTCTCGTCACTGCCTGGGCCTTGCTCGACAAAGGCTACCGCGTCACCATAGTCGCCAAAGAATGGGCTTCCTGGGGCAAGCAGCAACGCCTGACATCTCAGATCGCCGGCGCCCTATGGGAATTTCCACCAGCCGTCTGTGGACAACACACAGATGCCATATCCTTACGACACTCGAAAAGATGGTGCATGGTGGCCTACCACATCTATGACGCGATAGCGGCTTCCAAAGAGCTGTCTGAGCTTTCCGGTGTGAGGATGAAGGGCGCCGACTTCTTCTTTCCAACCCCTGTTGCGGAAGACACGCAGCAGAAGTCGAAGATGCTGGAATTAATGGCTAGCGGTGTCAGGGGTATCCGTCACGACGCAAAGATTATAGAAGAGCGAAACGTGGATCGGTCTTACGGGGCTGTCGACGCGTACGAGCACCTTGCGCCGGTGATCGATACCGACCAATCTATGAAATGGCTGACCAAACTCGTCGAACAAAAAGGCGCCAGATTAGTCACAGACACTATTGTAGGGGATCTGTTCGACCAAGAACCCAGCTTACGTGCCCATTACAAAGTCGACGTCATTATCAACGCTACCGGTCTCGCAGGAACGCAGCTCGCAGGCGACACCTCATGCTACCCCATCCGTGGCGCTCTCCTCCGAGCCATCAACGACGGCTCCGACTTTCCCAAGCTAAATCACGCCTTGACCATCACCGCGGACGCAGTCCACGACGCCAACGAAATCGTCTTCATCGTCCCTCGAAACGACAACATCCTCCTGATCGGCGGCATAGCGGAGCAGCACGAACACCAGCTCTCGCTAACGGTAGACTCACCCATCATCAAACGCATGCGCGCCCGCTGCGAAGACTTCCTCCCAGACCTCAAGAACGCCCGTCTGGACCCCGAATATCCCCTAGCCCAAGCCCTACGACCCTTCCGCCAACGCAACGTGCGGGTCGAGCGTGAATTGAGGCTGCAAGAAGCACCGGGCGATGGGCAAGTTGTAGGATCGATACCCAGTCGCATCGTTCACAGCTATGGACAAGGAGGATCCGGTTGGTCGCTCGCATTCGGATGCGCGGGGGATGTGTTGGGGCTCGTGGAGGAGGCGTTGCGCGATCTACCGCCGAGGGCTATGGCTATCGAGAAGGTCGAGGCGGAAGACCCTAGGGCGTTTATATAACCTGCAGTGTAGCCAGAGCGCCGCGAGGGTACCATAGCGAGACTCAAATAGGGTAACTAGTAATTAACTATACTAAAGCAGGCATGTTTTATATAAGTGATATATAGCGTAATATTATATATATACTAGATTTTAAAAGGTATAATATCTTAAATATAATAGATAAAATAGTTAATTTAGACTGACTATTAAGTCGGGTTTTAGTACTATAGATTAGTACCGACCCGAATACTCGGTACCTATTTAGGTACCGACCCGAATACTTAGTACTAGTTTCCGGTATTAACCTAAAAAGCCCTCGGTACCTTAGCGAGTCGGGTTAACCTAACCCGACTCGCTAAGGTATCGCTAAGACGCTAAGCCCCTAATAAAATAGTAAGGAACCCTAAAAAATTTCTAGAATTACCCTTATACTAAAAATTGATTTTTTTTAATTAGAATTTTACTACCCCTTTATTTCCCTAGGGATATATATTACCTTTTTATATTACCTTAAAGAATTACCTAGGTTAGGCTAGGTAATAATAATAATAATACTTAGTAATATAATAGTAAGTTATAGATATAATAGTAAATACTATTATAGATAAAAAATATTATATTTATTATATTTATTATATCTATAAGAATAGCTAATTAGCTATTACCTTTTTATATCTAATACCTTATTTACTATTAAGAATTACCTAGTTAGTAATAATAATAACGCTTAGTAATCTATTAGTAAGCTATATATATAGTACGAAATACTATTATAAATAAAAAATATTCCTAATATAATAGTCTTAGTAAAATAATATAGTAGAACTAATATCTTAGCGAGTTAGGTTAATACTTTAGTACTAATACTTAGTACTACCCTATAGTATTAACTCGAATACTTAGTACTAACTATTAGTACTAACCTAAATACTTAGGCTAGGAATATAGTATTAACTCGCTAAGAGTCGAGTTAGGTACCTAACTTAAGTTTAAAGTACTAACCTAATACGGTTAGTTTATAAAGGGTATCCTCAAGCTAAGTAGCTAGTATTTTATACTATTATTATATTATATAAAGGAGCTTCTAAACTTCCTAGCCTATTAGCTTATAATATATTAAGATAAGATATAAGACTTTCTCTAAAATAAATTTAATATTACTATCTTATAATAAGCTATTAATAAGGCTATTAAGCGAATTAGCTAGAGTAGGAAGTAAGTAAAAAAGATTATATACTAGTAAAGTTAATTCCTTAAGATTAATTAGATACTATATCTTACTAGCTAGTAAGTAGAATAGCTTATTTTCCTAGATAAGAGTACTATAAATAAATAGTCTAGCTTTAAGAAATATAGATATATATTAAATAGGGTAAAGGTAATATAAAATAAATTCCTTATTTATAATAAGAGATAAAGTATTTTACTTATAATTACTATTAATAAATTTATTACCTAGGATATTTATTATAATATTATAATAGTAGATATCTTTAATAACTTTATTTAAATAAGAATCCTCTTATAAATAACTTAATTTTCTAGTCTATATTCTATTCTAATTATAGATAATATATTAATTTATAACTCTAAAGAGCTAGAGGTTATATATTATACTACGGGTATTATTCTAGCTAAGCTCCCTCTTTATTTACTAGATTTAAATCCTATTAAGATATTATTTATAAAGCTAAAGAGATAGATTAAGTAAAATAATTAGAAGATAAAGGTATATATAGAAAATAATAACTTTAAGGGCTTTATATAATTCTTATAAAATATTATATATTATTTAGGAGTTATAAGGGTAGGAAAAGGGGGGGTAAGAGTATTAGGATATCTTAATATATCTAGCTAGTATAATATAGCTTACTAGTATTATCCTAGTAGTATTAATTTAGCTTCTTATTATCCTAATAGATATCCTTTTATCTAGATATCTAAGAGGCTAGGTAGCTTCTTTAAGGGGTATTTATATAGTCCTTCCTCTACCTCTTTAAAAGGTAGAGATTAGTTCTTTTATAATTATAAAGTTATTAGAGTATAAAGTCTACCTCTATATACTACCTACTTACTAGTAGTTTATACTATCTATTCTAGCCCTTAGAGATTAGGCTTCTAGTTTAGTTCCTAATAGTTTTAATCTCTCTACCTTAAAAGGGGGATAGTCTAGATTATAATAGTATAGTACTATAAAGATATCTAATATTAAGTAAGATAAAAATATATTAGAAGTCTAGTATAATAAAATTAATATAATATTAAAGTCTAATATAAGAGATATTAAAATAAGAAATAATATAATTAATAATAAAATTTCTAATAAAACCCTTATTAATACTATTATACTTAATAAACTTATTACTATTAATAAAGTTAAAGAAGAGTAGTTAATAAAAGAAAGAAAGCTTTAAGGTATCTAAGAAAGAGTAGCTTAATTATAAGTAGAAGTAGAAGTAGTTATACTAGATTTATATTAAATTACTAGTAGATTATTAGGTAGGATATAATAAAGGTTAAGACTAGGCCTAATAGAGAATTAATATCCTTTAAATTAAGGTATTAATATATAAGGTATATTAGACCCAAGGGTAGGCTTTATCCTTAATAGTTTTACTCTAAGTTAGTCTACTAGAGGCTAGTTAGAAGAACCTAGTAGTTAATACCTTAAGAGCCGCTTAAAGCCTAAGGACTTACCCTTTTATAAAAGGAAAAATATATATAAGTATAAGAAATAGTATTATATTATAAATATTATATTTTAATTAATACCTAATAAATTTCTAATTAAGTTTATAAAGGTTATTTAAGTTATATAATTCTTAGAAGGTAAACCTACTAAGTTATAAGATTATTATAAAAAGTTATTATTAGGGAGAGTAGTTATCTAAGAGTACTTTACTTAATACTTACTAAACCTTATTAAGGACCTAGTAAACTACTAGCTTTATAATATATAATTATACTTAGATATATAATAAAACCCTAACTAGTTAATATAAAGCTTTAATATATATTTAAATAGGATTAAATTATAGATCCCTCCTTTTTTAAAGGAATATTAATAGATTAACTTCTTTATAAAGTTATACCTAGACCTTTAAAAGGCCCTTATAATCTATTAAGACCTCCTTATAATTAAAGAAAGCCTAATTACTCTTACTACTTAATTAAAGAATAACTAGTAGTATTATATTAGAATAATAGCGGGTAATAGTTATATTACTAAAAAAGGGGGTTATTCTAATAGGCGGAATAAAGGTTAAAAGAGGGAAGGAAGTTAAGATAGAGGTATTAATCCTTTTATTAAAGCTAGAAGTATTTAACCTACTAGTAGCTATAATAAGTTACTAGATACTAAGGAAGGGTTAATATATTAGAATTATAAAAAGAAGGGGTATTATAATAAAGACTATTATAGGCCTAGGATACCTAGAAACCTAAATATAATACCTATTAATAATATTAAAAAAGGGACTATTAAATTAAAAAAAGGAAGCGCGCCTTTATCTAGACCTTAATACTAGGGCGCTTACTTACTAAAAGGGATTTATTATTAATTTATAATATTAATATTAGTAGTTCTATAAATATATAAGGTATATAAGATTATATAGACTTCTTAATAAATATTAGAGTAGAGATTAATATTATCTCTTAAAGCTTTATTAAGTAATATAACTTAAAACCCCTAGAGGGCTATTAGCTACTAATTCCTAAATAGATAAATACTTAGTTAATTTATTACTATAATATATACTAGGTAGAGTACCGCCTTATTAATAGCTAGGGATAGCTAGGTTAATATACTAGCGTATTTTATATAATTAAGAAGAAGGGGTTACCTATTATTCTTAATATACCTACCTTATTAGAAGCTAGGGTATAAGTAGATTTAAGGAGTTAAAAGTAATAATTTTTATTAGACTCTACTAGTATATCTATCTTAAAATTATAAGTATTTATAACTATCCTTAAAGGTAAATTAATAATTTATACTATTATTTATACTAGGTTATTCTAGGCGGAAACCTAGAGCTTTAATAATAAAGTATTAAAGCTACTTAAAAGTCTTTATAACTTTTTAAATATCTTTTAAATAAGGAGGTAGGATAACTACCCCTATTTAAGCCTAGGAACTACGCTATTAATATAAGTAGTTATAAGCCTCTTTATAAGCCTATTTATAATTTATTATAAAGGGAGTTAGAAACTTTATATATCTACTTAGATAATACTAAGTTAAAGGGTTAGATATAAGAGTATACTAGTCTTATAAGGGCTCCTATTTTATTTATATTAAAGAAGGATAGTAGCTTATAGCTATATATTAACTATTATAAGTTAAATAAGGTAATAATAAAGAATTATTATCTCCTCCCTTTAATTAATAAAATACTTAATTACTTATTATTATAATTATAAATTATAGGGGTTATATAGTAATATAAAATCAGTCTATTTTTATTATAAGACTAATTCTTAAGAAATCTAAGAATTATTCTATAGGAGATCTAATAAACCCCTTAAAGAGAACTAGTAAGCCTTATATATTATTTCCCCTTATAAGTTAATATAAGGGCGTAATATATATTAAGTATATATATTATATAACCTATTAAGTAGGTTATAATAATTACCTCCTCTCTTAAAGAAACTCGCCCTTAAGTTTAATATAAATAGCCTATTTAATTAAGTTTAATAAAAACCTTTAAACCTAGTATAAGATATAAGGAAAAGAACTTAATAAAGTAAGATTAATCTATATTATAATTATAATATATAATACTTATAGCTTTATATTATAATATAGCTATCTATTATAAGTAGATATTAAAATCTAAGGTATATATATTATATATAATAAATCTATATAAATAATAATAATAGTTATATTAATATAGTCTTAGCGCCTTAATATTATTATTATAATACCTAAAATTTTCCTTAATACTTTCTCTTTTATAACTATTATTAATATTCTTCTAGGTACTTAGTACTCTCTCTTTTTATATATATATAATATATATAATATATATAATAGTAGCTAATTATATAATATAATATCTAATATCTTAATATCTTAGATATTACTTATAAGTTAATTTACTAGCTCTTTACGTAAATATAATTAATATAATATAGCTTAATTTAATATAAAATATATATAGTATACCTAGCTTTTATAATAGAAGTAGAAGTAGATCCTAATACCTAATTAGGTAATCTAATTATTAAGGATTTTATAAAAACTCCTATTATAAATCTTATAAAGATTCCTATTAAAGATTCTATTAAGGAGCCTACTTCTCTATTATATAAGCCTATTCCTATACCTACTTCTTACTCTAACTCTATTATAAATATTAATAACCTATTTAGCCTAGATAATAATCTAGTTATACCTACTTATTATCCCTCTTTTATAAATATAAGTACTTAGGTATATCTTAACTATATAGTTGATATAAAGTAATATATTATTCTTACCCCTACTTCCCTAATTATATATTCCTAGGGAGCTCCCTATTTAAAATAAAATATATATAAGAGGTATATTTATTATATTAATAAAAGACTTATAAAGTATAGGTATTTATAATTATATTATACTTAATATATATATTAATAGTATAAGTAATACTATATTTATAATTATTAATAGAAAGAAAATAATACTTAAATAGTATAACTATTATTTAAAAGTCTATTATAATTATAAACTAGTAGGTTTTCCCTATATTCTTAAGTTACTTTTATAGTTATAGTATATATTAATTACTTAACTTCTAGATTCTTAATAATATAATTCTAGTTTATAATAAAGTAATAAAGCTCTATTAATTAATTAATAATATAGATTATCTAGATACTTTAAAGGAAAAATTAAAGCTTTAAGTAGTAGGTATTATCCTTATAAATATTATAGCTACTATCTACTCTAAGCTAGCTTTTTATAGCTATATTATAATATATCTTAGTAGTAAAAAGAAACTAATAAGTATATTAGAAGTATAAATTATAATTCTTTAAATAATAGAATATATTAATAAAACCCTTATAAGTATCTATAATATTAAGTAAGCTAAGGTATACTCCCTTATACTTTTACTATATTTATTACTTATTATAACTATTACTTATATATCTTTAGATAGGCCTTAAGCCCTTAGCTTCTAGCTTAAAGGATAAGATAGATATAAATAATAAGGAGTAGGTACCTAATATATTAATATTATATTACTTATACTTATATAAGTAGCTAAGTAAGCTTTAACTACTTAGTACTAGGTTTCCTTCTCCTAATTTAATTAAATAGTTTTTTATTTCTTTCCTAAGTTATCTTTATATACTAGTACCCCTAGGGCGGTTTACCTACTCCTAGTAAGTAAGATAAAAGAGATTAATACTCTTTATATTTACTTTTAAATAATTAATTAAATATCCTTTATTATATTCTTTAATTCTATTTTAATATTTATAACTCCTATTTATAATAATAGTACTTTTACTTCTTATTAAAGTCTTCGCGTATTTCTTATATATCTTCTAGATTTTCTTCTAGAACCTATTAATTATATTAGGGAGGATATCCCTTCTACTTAATAAGATACTAGAATTTACCCTTCTTTATCTTTTTATCTAAAATCTCTTCTAACTCCTACTACTTATTATTATTAATAAGTTCTAGAGGTAGTAGCTTAGGTATAAAGGTATTACCTTACCTACGCGTATATAGCTCTAAAAGAGAAATATAAAAAATAGGGTAGATTATATATATATTAATAGTAATACTAGGCGATATACCTACTTATTAATAGGTCTAAAGATATAAAATAGATTAATAAACTTATAAGATAGCTTCCTACTTAATTACTTTTACTTTAAATTCTTTATATTTAATATAACTAAGTCTCTTTAATTAAAAGATATTAACTTATACTTCCTATTATAAAACTTTACTTATATTTCTAATATATCTTACTATTAACTTAATAAGTCTTTATATAATTTAAAAAGTTTTTAGATATATTATCTTATATCTAGTACCTCCTCTTAATAAGTTTTATCCCTAGAATATATAAGAATCTTAGGCTAATAGTTATAATAAAGCTTAGAAGGATTATAACCTATTATTATATTCTTTATACTATAATATATAAATTTAGCTAGGGGTAATAACTCTACCTAATTATCTTATCTATTATTATAATAAGTTCTTAAATAATATTCTAATATCTAATTCTAATATTCTATTTAGCTATTAATTTATAAATAGAAGGCTATACTTAACCTATAATTTAACTTTAAATAGTAGTATAAGTTAGACTAATAAGCGCTTATAAATAGACTCCCTTAGTCTAATATAATATTATTAGGTATATTATACTTTAGGAAGACTTCCTTAAATAAGATATTTATAAGATTAGTTACCTTATAATCCTTTTATATAAGAAGGTAGTAAAGTATCTTTATATACCTATTAATAATTATAAGGATAGTATTATAAATACCTTTATACTATTTATATAGGGGAAGATTTATAATAAAATCTATTATAATTAACCTTTATAACCTAGTTAGCTTAGGAAGCGTAGTTAAGTTACTATATAATTAATATTATTTTACCTTAACTCTTTAATAAATATTATAAGAATTAATATATTCTTTAATATCTACCTTTATACCTATCTAGGTATACTTTTAGTAAAGGAGACTAAGTATCTTATTAAGCCTAAAGTACCCTACTAAGGGGTTATTATAATAGTATTTTAATAGCTTTTTATAATTTAATAAGTCTTTAGGAATATATAACTTCTTATTATACCTAAGTAAATCTTAATTATAAAATATCTATTAATTAGCTCTCTTAACTTATCTATCTATTATTTTACCTACGTATTACTAGCTAATAAAAATATCTTCTTATTAAAGTACTTTAATTAATTTAATTATAGACTTTAAAGTTATAATAGATACTATTTTATTCTCTACTATTATACTAGCTAGAAAATATAGAATAAGTTATTTATAACTAATAATTCTAGTAATAGGGTTAAGCTATTTCTTAGCTATATTATAAGTATATTAAGGTAGTATCTTACTTATACTCCCTATATTACTAGGTTAAGGGTCCCTACGCCTTAATAAATATACTTTATCTAAAACTATTATTTTAATAGCTATATTAATAATTCCTAGTACTACTAATCTTATAACTAGTACTAGTATTTATAACTACCTTATATATATATTATATATTATAGTAAGTTTACCTTTATTATTAAAGGGTTATAAGCCCTATCCTAGTATAAGAAATATATAGGCCTTAGCTATAATATAGAAAATAGGATTTAATAAACCTACTACTATTAATAGCTTTTATTATAATATAAGGATAAGTTTATTTATTATTTTATCCTTACTTTTATAATTAAGGCGCCTTAATAGTATAAAATATTAAAATATTACCTTAAGGTATTTTTAAATAAAGAATAAGATAATTAAGTTATATTACTTTTAATAGCTAAATTCGCGTATTATAATAGTCTTTATATTATACTAGGCTATTTACTATTTTATATAATATATAAATATAATTTATATATAAAAGATAAAGTTAGGGATAACTTTTTAAAAGGAGGAGTACTTATAATTAAAGATTATATAAAAAATCTTTTAAAATTAAGAGTTATATTAGTAAATTAATAATAGACTATTTAAGTATAAGTTATAAAGTTTTATAATAAACTTTATATCCTAAAGTCTTATATAATAGGAGAACTAGTAATATTAATTATAAAGAACTTAAAGTAGAAAAGATTAAATTAAAAGTTATAATATAAGTATACTAGTCCCTTTAAGGTAGTAGATATAATTAAATACTAGGTATACTACTTAAGTCTCTTAATAATATAAAGAATTTATTTAATATTTTATATTTCCTTATTAAAATTATATTAGAGCTATCTTAATAAAGGTAAATAACTATTTATACCTCCTTTAAAACTTATTAATAGTAAAGAATATTATAAGGTAGAATAAATTCTAGATAAAATAAGAAGTAAAGGTATTTAATATTACTTAGTTAAATAATTTAATTATAAAATATAATATAATTAATAAATATTTATTAAGGATATAAATATAAAAGACTTATAAAGGGAATATAATAATATATATATAATAAAGAGATATTATAAGTAAAATACTTATACCTAATTATTATAATAAAATTATTTAAGTATAAAGTTAAGTTATATAAGGTAAGTTATAAGTTATATTTATATAATAAAGATTTTAATAAAGAAATATATAAGAAAAGAATTAATTAAAGGGAAAATCCTTATAACTTAAAAAAAATCTTTACTTAAAGGTATAATATTAATATCTTATAAGGGAAGTATATTATAATAAGTTATAACCTAAAAAAGATAAGCTACTAGATAAAATAATATCCCTATTAAGAGGGAGTAAAGCGGGTATAAGAATAGGCGTAGTAGAGAGAGTATAAAGAGTATAAGAGGTATAAGGGAAGTAAGTAGTATAATAAGGGTAAGTAGAGGGAGTAGTACTAATAGTACTATTATTATAAGAAGGGTAGCTAGGGCTAGTAGAAGTAGGGGTAAGTAATATAATAATAATAGAGGTAGAAGCCTCCTCCTCTTTTATATCCTCCTCTATCTCCCTTATCTCTCCCTTATTATTATTATTATTATTATCCTCCTCCTAAGATATAATTAGCTTATATAAAAATAGTAGAATATTTTAATAATATACTTACCTCCTTTAAATCCTTATTAACCTCTATTATAATAAGGGTAGTTAACCCCTCTTATAAAAGTATTAATATATATTATAAAAAGTATATAATAAAAGGACTTACCTATTATCTTATTATATTTAAGATACCCTTAAAGGTAGTAGTTATATAAGTACTTACCTCTACCTTAAGGTATAATAATTCCTTAAAGGTTTATAACTTATATAAAAGTATTTTATTATACTCCCCTAAGTAAATTACTACTTCTACCTTAGAGGTAAAGGTAGTAACGCGTATTATAAAGGTAATATAATAAAAAGACTTTTTATATTAAAGTATAATAATAGGGTTATAAATAAAGAGGCTAGATATATAAATATAAAAGGTAAGGGGTATTTATAACCTATTAATATATTATATATAAATTATATTAAAATCTTATTATTATAAATTAATTTATATTTTTTTGTAAAGGTAGTAGTACCTTTAATAGGCCCTACCTATCTTATAATTATATAATAACCTAGGATTTAAACCTAGGTACTTAATATACTAAAGATAATAGGGTTTAAGGAGGGCTACTACCCTAGTAATATAATAGGATAGAGAGGTATAATAAGAGTATTTAACTATCTATTATAAAGTTAGCTAAGATAAATACCTTTAAATATAAAAAAGGTAAGAATAATTTAAAAGAAATATAATATAATAAGATATTAATAAGGTCTTTAAATATATAATATAATAAACTTATATAAAAAGGTAATTTATAAGTAATATATTTATAATATATTAAAGAGGATTAAAGTCTATTATAAGGTAATATTATATATAGTATAATAAAGAATATTAAGTAGAGACTTACCTTAATTATTATTATTATTAATATTACTATTTAATATATAATATTATATTAGTAATTCATCTTTTATATTATACTTATACTCTAATAGTAGTTATCTTATAAAGTATTAATAGTATTAATATTAAATATATTAGCTTTAATTATTAATATATTAATATATAACTTAAGGTAACTTATAATAGGTTAATATTAATAGTAGTAGTTATAAAAGAAGTTAGAAGTAAATAAATTATAACTTTATTATATATTATATTATATATATTAACTACGCGATTTAATAGTATAATATTACTACTTAACTTCTATAATTACTTATTTATATTACGCGTTTATAAAGTATTATAATAATAAACTTAATTAATAATTATATTCTATTACTAATTATATTATAATTATAAAGGTTATTATATATTAATATTATATAATATTAATCGCGCGTTACTATTATTATAATATTATTATCCTTAGAACTCTTTCCCTTATTTTCTCTACTAGGGTTTTAAAGGTTTTTAATAAGTCCTATTATAGATAGTAATAATTAATATTTAAGAATAAATACCCTTAAAAGGGAGGTAATTATTAGGATATCTTAATATATCTAGCTAGTATAATACGGCTTACTAGTAATATCCTAGTAGTATTAGTTTAACTTCTTATTATCCTAATAGATATCCTTTTATCTAGATATTTAAGAGGCTAGGTAGCTTCCTTAAGGGGTATTTAAATAGTCCTCCCTCTACCTCCTTAGAAGGTAGAGATTAGTTCTTTTATAATTATAAAGTTACTAGAGTATAAAGTCTACCTTTATAATACTACCTACTTGCTAGTAGTTTATACTATCTATTCTAGCCCTTAGGGACTAGGCTTCTAGTCTAGTTCCTAATAAAGAGGTCTATTTAAAGTATTAGGTATATAATATTAAATTACTTATTTATATCTAGAGTATCTAGAGAATATATCTAAGAAATAGGAAAATAACTAGTAAATTAATACTTTTTAGAAGGTCTTCTCTACTAAAGTTATACTTCTTATCCTAAAAGGCTACTACTAAATTAATAGTAAATTATCTACTTAGACTTAAGCTAGAAATACTTATAAAGCTAGTATTAAACCTACTAAAAGATAATTATTTCTAGCTTAAAGTAAAGCTCTTCTTTTAAGTAACTTATAAATTTAAATCCTAAGTATTAATATTATTCTTATTATTCTTATCCTTATCTACCCTATTAATAATATTATCCTTATTTATATTTATAGCCTTATAAATCCTATAATTATAAAGACTACCTTTATTATACTTCTACTTAGTATACTTACTTATATCCCTTATTAAGGCCTCGCTAATATTAATAGTAATATTATATTTATAATATAAATACTCTAGATCTATATTCTTTAATTAAAGGCTTTTAAGGTTATATTACTTCTTTTATATTAGGTCTAATATATACTCCTATTATAGCCTATTAATATCTAGATAGCTTATTAGATACTACTTAATATATCCTCTTAAATTATTACCTTCTACTACTTTACTCTAAGGATATAAGGTAATAGGAGGGATAATATTAATATTTTTATATCTTAATAGTAGGAGGATTAACTTTAATACCCTTACTCTTATAACCTTAATAGTATCCTCCTTATCTATTTACCTTTACTCCTACTATATAATTTATAATAAGAAGATATTAGCGACTAATATACTAGCTAATATAAATATAAGTATAGTTAAAGGTAGTTATAAAGTAGGTATCTAAGGTATAAAAGAATTAGTTAATAAGCTTATTAATAGGGTAGCTAGTAGGACTATTATATAATTCCTCCCCTTCTTTTAAATATAATTCTTATTTAAGTCTTAGATTATATACTTTAGTAGCCTTAATAGACTAGTTAAACTATTTTTAAGATCTATAATTACTTACTATTATATAAAATTCTTATAATCTAGAGGGTAATACTTACCTATTTTAATATAAACCTAGTAATAATATAGGTAGTTAGAATAAGAATTAACCTCCTTATATTTATAATTTATTATAAGTAGGGATATTTACTACTTAGTAAGTATTTATAAAGCTTATTACTTAGTCGCCTTATAAATAAGTCTTATTATTATAGTAGTAGATTTTAACTAGCTTAAGTAAGAGGAGGAGTACTATTTAATAGTACTTAGGTAAATACTATTAGTAAGATAAACCCTTCTATAGTATATATATACTAGAAATTAATATATAACTTAATATCCTTAAACCTTATAATCTATTTATATAATATTACCTACTTAGTATTATACTAGCTAATACTAATATTAATAGTATATTTCTTATCCTTCTTTTAACCTTTTTATATAAAGGTTACCTTAATATTAACAAGAAAGTAGGCTAATCCTTTTTAAGAGGCATTTACTATTACCTTCTTTTTAATATTAAATTTAAGATTATATATACTAATATTTCTAGCTATCTTAGATCTATTAATAGTATAGATATAATTATATAAGTTATATTCCTCCCCCTTAAAGAATACCCTCTTAAATTATATATATTCTATTATTAGTTCTACCTTCTCTTCCTTACTAGATATAGAGGGAGTCTATACTTAGATACCTTATAGTATAAATAGGGGAGGTATTAGTAAAGATAACTATATAAGTAAAGATATAATAGACTTATACTCTTACTACTACTACTATTATAGTAGCTCTTAGATATCTAGGCTAATAGCCCTTAGTAGTAATAAGGTAAAAATAGCTATTTAAAGAGGAAGTTTAGCCTCTACTACCTTAATAATATATAAACTAGGTATATAGGGTTATTAGTTAGGAAGCTCTACTATTATAAATATACTATTAGAGGTAGGCTACTTAGGCGCCTTTTTATATATAACTATTATATAATAGCTAGATATTATTAGGAAGTCTAAAATACTAAAGAATAAATATATCTAGGCTTTAGAATTACTTAATTAAGACTAATATAGTTAGAATATAAAGGTAGGGATTTATAGGATATTTTAGTATAAGGACTAGGCTAATTATATAATTTTCTCTAGGAATACTAAGACTACTATATAAAAATTATATAATAATAGGGGTCTAATTAAAAGTAATATATATCTATTATACTTAATATTTAAGTAGTAATAGTAGAATTAAAACTTCTTTATTATTTAGAATTAACTCTATTATTAATTACTAACTATACTTAAAGTATTTAGAAAAGATAGGATTTATATTATAATTATCTAATATTATTACTACTATAAGAGTTACTAAGGAGTAGGAAGAATAGAGGTATTTCCCTTCTTAAATATATACTTCTAATACTAGTTTAATTACTAATCTTCTTACTATAATAGAATATATGTAATTTCAAACCTTAAAGATCTTCTAGACCCCTTATCTAATAGATTTATTACTTTATACCTCTATTTAACTACTTTTAATTTAGCCTACTTTTTTAAAGAATATTAAATTCCTAATATCCTTTATATTCTACCTATATATATACCGACGTATTATTATATTTTCTATATAAATTATATTATTTAGTCTATTTTATACTACTTAGCTATATTAAAATTATTAAAATCAGGTTAGTAGTTTAAAAGATATATTAGAATAAATAGATTTACCTACTAAATTCCATACGCTAATAGCTAGAATATAGATTATAAATAATAAAAATCCTATTATTATTTATATTCTACTTATTCTATAATAACGCCTACTAATATATTAGCTATTAGTCTAAATAGGGGGAAATATCTATCTTATTACTAGGTATAAAATGCTATTAGAATAATCTAAATCAGTGTATTATTATATTAGCTAATACTATTATATTTATAGGCTAAAACCCCTACTATTTATATTATCTACTAACGTGTCTAATATTAGCCTGAATAGGGGGAAATATCCGTCTTATTACTAGGTATAAAACGCTATTAGAATAGGTATATAAATCTAATATAGCTAATACTACTATATTTATAGGCCGGCTACCTACCTACTAACGTATTAGATATATTTCCTACTATTTACCTTACCTACTAACGTATCTGATATCAGTCTAAATAGGGGGAAATATCCGTCTTATTACTAGGTATAGAACGCTATTAGAATAACCTATATTACTATATAGGTATATTAGCTAATACTATTACATTTATAGCCTAGCTACCTACTAATATATCTAATATATTCCCTACTATTCACCTTACCTACTAACGTATCTAATATATTTCCTACTAATTATCTTACCTACTAACGTATCTAATATTAGTTTAAATAGACGGAAATATCCGTCTTATTACTAGGTATCTAATACTATTAGAATAATCTAAATAGTATATTAGTATATATAATATAACTATTACTATTATATCTATAAGCTAAAACATCTAATATACTCCCTACTATTTACCTTACCTACTAAACGCTAGGTAGTAGGGGTAATTTTCTAACGTAAAAATCTTGAATTTTTATAGGTATTTTCTAGTAAAATATATAATACTTATAAATTATCTATATATAATTTAAGTATAGTATAATAGTATTATAATAACTATTAGATAGATATAGTTATATAAAATAAAATAATTATTACAAGAAATCTCTACTAGTCTATTAAAGCCTTCTAATTAGTAGTTATTAAGGTTAATCTAGCCTAATTTCTAATACTTCCTCTTAGATTAGTAGTAATAAGTATTAGTAAACTAGGAAGCTAGTATACTATAAAAATATACGTATTTTCTATATATAACTAGCTACGCTTATATATTAGCCCTAGGGCTAGGAATAATACCCTAAGTTATTAAATAATATATTTAGTAACTTTTAGAAATACTAGGTAATAGGACTAATAGAGAATAAGTCCTACTAATTAGCTATAATATAACTATATAAAGCTAGTACTAATTAGATAATTCTAATAAGTAACTAAGTCTTATTAATAATTAATAGTACTAGTACTTAGTAAGAATTAATAGTAGGCGTGATATAGGTATAGAATACAAGGCTAGGCTAGAGGGGTACTCTATACGTATATAAATTATATAAATTAATTGTATTTACTTCTATATTACGCTAGCGTTAATAACGTAGCTATTATAACTCTAGCGAGCTTCCTATTTCTTTCTAGCGCTAGAGGAAAATCACGGATTTAAGGCCTTAAATCCAGATTTTCTATATTTAGGACTTTTAAGCTAGAGTATAAAAAACTATAATTTTCCTATTTATTTCTAGTATTTTACCTAGAAAATACGCTTTTAACGGATTTTCTATATAGGTTCCTAGTTTACTAATAAAGGTAGGCTACCTATTCTTAACTATTATATTTAAAGATCCTTATACTTTACTTAGAAGTAGTTCTAACTATTATCTAGCTAGGTTAAAGTTAATAGGACTAATAGATTTTATAAGTAGATTAATATACTAACCTTAGACTAACCGTATCAAGTCGGTACTTTAAACTCGAGTCGGGTACCCGACTCGAGTCTTAGCGATTTAATACTAAAATCTAGTACTAAGTACCTCAAGTCGGTACTAAGGTAGGTACTAAGTACCTCGAGTTAGTACCTAGGTAGGTACTAAGTATTAGTACTAAAGTATTAACTTAAATCGCTAAGACATTTTTTCTAGTAATATTTTCTATTTTTAGTAGTATTTCTTACTATATTTTCTATTATTATTTTTTAATTATTATTATTATTATTACCTAGGGAATTCTTAAAAGTAAATAAGGTAATATAAGAAGGTAATATATATCCCTAGAAGAATAATAACTATAATATTATTAATATTTTTTATTTATAATAGTATTTACTATTATATCTATAATTTACTACTATATTACTAAGTATTATTATTATTATTACCTAGCCTAATCTAGGTAATTCTTTAAGGTAATGCAAAAAGGTAATACATATCCCTAGGGAACTAGAAGGGTATTAAAATTCTAATTAAAAAGAATCTATTTTTAGTATAGGGGTAGTTCTAAAAAAAAATTAGGGTTCCTTGCTATTTTATTAGGGGCTTGGCGTCTTAGCGATACCTTAGCGATTCGAGTCGGGTCAACCCGATTCACCAAGGTATCGAGGCCTTAGCGAGTCGGTACCGGAAGTAGGTACTAAGTATTTCAGTCGGTACTAAGACCCTAACCTAAGTATTCGGTTAGTACTAAATCTTGGTACTAAATCCCGACTTAATAGTTAGTCTAAATTAACCTTTAATATTAATCTATTAAAGATAAAAATAAGTTAATAGATTAAATAATATTTTATTTAAATATATTTAATAATAATATAATTAATTAAGACTTAGAAATAAGTTACTTAATAATTAAATATTTAAAAAATAATATAAGCTTTAATAAATTTAAATTTACTTTAATATATAGTAAGATAAGTCCTAATATTAGGGTATAATATTAGGGGAGGGGTTATAAGTAATAGTAGTAGTAGAGGTAGTAGATTAAAGAGTAGAGGAGAGATATCTATATAAGGGCTAGGGAGCCTATTAGTATATATAAAGGTATTTAAGTAATTTTCTCTAATATATAACTCTTATATAATTCCCTTTTCTTATATTTTTATAAGTAATTAGTAGCCTTATAATTAATATTAGTAGTATATATTATAGCTTTTATAGCCTTTATATAAAGATATCTATATCTCTTATACTAATAGATCTAAGATATATTATTATTAGCTAGGACTATTAATTTAAGGTAGAATACCCTTATCTAATAGATTTATATAATATCTAGTTAGTATATATAGTTATATAAGAAGGCTTATAATACCTCCTTACCTTATTTATTATAGAATATATTCTTTCTTCTACTACTAGTATATATATAGCCTTATAGGTCTTATTATATAATAGATAGAAGGTTATATATAATAAATATTAGTTAGTAAGAATTTACTAACCTTATTATTAATAACTACTAGGATTTATACTATTCTAATCCCTTTAACTCTTATTAGTTTACCCCTAGTTAATCCTAATACTATATAATTCTAGACTAGTAAATAGTTAGTAAACTTGGATTAGTCCTAGAATATATAATTCTAGTCTCTTAAGTTAATAATAATCTTATAGGATTTATTATTTTATTATAAGTTATACTTAAAGTAAGTAGTATAAGATTTATCCTATCTTTATTTATCTAGGTTTTATTTACTTTATTAATAAATAGGATATCTATCTTAATAGTATTACTTATTCTATACCTTTAACTCTTTCTTTATTTTAGGAATAAATCCTTTTAGTCCTATCTTTAAATTAGTATACTAGTAGTCTTTTATATTATACTAGTAGTTATAGAATATATATTTACTACTATTATTACACTAGCTTTTATTACTAGCCTTATTTTAATATTAGCCTTATTTTAGCTATTTACTAAAATTACTAGTAAATATCTTAGATTCTTTAGTCTTTAAAGGTATATACCTATTAACTAATAATATAATAATATACTTAAAATCCTATAACTCCTTCCTAGATTAAGAAATTTTAGTAAGAGTATAGATAGCTTCCTTTATCTTATTTAATAGGCCCCTCTTAAAGACTACTATCTAGAAATCTATTTCTAGTAGACTCCTTATTTATAGAAGCTTATCTATATATTCTTTAAATTTAATAAGATATATATAAAGGTCTTTAAATTAATCTAAATAAAGCTTATATAAAGTAAAGTATATTACTTTCTTAGTAATATAAGAATCTATCTTATATAATAACTTTAATTTAACTTAAATTTCTTTTACTATTATTAGAGTTTTAATTATATTATAAGTTAATAGTAATATAGTAATATAAATAGTAGTAAGTACTTACTCCTCTAAATTAATATACTTTTCCTATTTATCTTTATCTACCTCTCTAATAGGTAGTTTTACTTCTTTAATAGTAGGTAAGTTAGGGTTAATTAGTAGTTTATATTCTAGTTTAATAACCTTAAATATACTATTAATTATAAGTAATATATATATAAAATTCTCTTATAACTTATAATTCTTAATACCCTTAAGCTTTTAATTTTTATAATAGTTAGATATAATAGTACCTATTATAAATAGTTCTAGAAATATTTCTTTTAAAGTTACTCTAAGTCTTAGTAAAGAGCTTATTATATAATTTATATAGTTTCTAGGTTATATAGAACTTAGGCTTATAACCTAATAAAATATATAAAGCTTATAAGTTATTTATATATAATTTAGGTATAAAATAATAGTATTATAATAACTAATAGATAGATATAACTATTTTAAATAAAATAACTATTACAAGAAATCTCTACTAGTCTATCAAGGTCCCTTAACTAGTCCTAATTAGTACCTACCGAGGTTGACCCGGCCTGATTTCCAATATCATTGTCTCAGCTCTTAGCCTTCATACTAGTATCGATCCGTTATTATTGTGTGTTGCAAGACTGGAAGCGCTCTTTCCATTCAAGACAGGACAAAGTGAAGCTTTTTCTATTAGAGACGACGAAGTCTATCCTTCGTAATCTATACGTGATAATTGCCACATTCTATAAGACAATTAATAAAAGGCACGAATTTAAATCCGAGCCGAACCCACTTAAACATCATCTACCAGGCTGACTATACTCACCTAATCGGTTCGCGTTTAGGTAGAATCGTGGGCAGTCTCCCAGAATCACCTGTGATCACGTTGTGAGTCTAGCTAAACTGTTTCCTTCAGCCTAGTGACCAGCATTCGGTCCAATCCCTTCAGAGCTTCCCTTGTTTCACCCTCAAGGACGGATTTTCCAGCTGTCATGGTCAATCGCTCTGGGGCTGGTTGTTCCAGATATGGCATCACTCGAGCGCGGTGAGCTGCTCTAAACACCTGTATTTTATGAGAAATTGTTCCGCCATTTGCGGAAGAAAACACGGAAGAGAACACGGAAGAAAACCATACCTTTAATTGATTCACAATCTTCTTGACCTCATCCTCAATCTTCGTATCGTTATACCCATTCAGATTGTTACGAAAAGAGTGTTTCTTAAGGGCAAGGCAGAATCTCCTCTGGTTGACTGGGATATATCGAACCATATTTTCGTCGCTGAGGTAGCGTTCCATACCTAAGAAAGCGTCTAGTGCTTGGAAGAATAAGACGTGGTTGCCGGAAAGTCCATCGTATTTGATGAGTTTGCCGTCGACCATTTTCGAAAGACCCCAGCCCTGGAAACCCTGGACGTAGCTCAGCCACACCGACTGCGACACGCGAGACTCGGTAAGGTTTTGATAAAAGACCTGGAGGAGATGGCGAAGTCTGAAAGTGATATTCCCGAGGTGGTTTACGCACGATGTTTTGTCGTCTTCATCGAAACAGACGATGGCATGGACCATCTCATAGTAGATTGGGAACGCCTTTGAAAAAATTTCAGCAGTAGCGGAATCCTTCAAAGGAGTCTCTACATACCAAGACCTCAAGATCATAGAACATACGGAAGAAGGCATCTTCGGAGGACCTGATCAGATCCGACATACCAACGTTGATTTTGTAGACTCGTTCCCCCCTCTCGTCGAAGTTATGTAGGACATTCGCTGTGTTGTTACCGCTTTCGGCAGCCATGCCAAAGTTTCGTTGGAGGTAAGGCCAAGGTGCATCAAGCTCCGGTGGGAAGTCGACCACCGTCTCAAGCTGAGCGACCTTGACAACTGGTATGGTAGCCCATCTGAGAGGTTTCAGACTATGTTCAATCTCGGACAGCAAAGCTCTAGCCGAGGCACCCTGCGGATAAGGTACATCGTTACGGAGAGCCGACGGGGGGACCGATAGCGTTCTCTATCTGTGAAATCTGCATTCGCGCCTATGAATCCTCCTCAATAACCATCACTAGCATTATCTCGGCGTGGTACTTCAAACGATGGTGGAACCTCCCTGATACTATGATAACAGGTGGAGGTTAATTGAAAATGCGCGGCAGACTATCAAATAGACACACTCGACCTGGGTAACACCTTAGCCTTGTACGGCTAGATGCTTGGTGCCTTCGCAGTCCGTTTCGTATCGCTGGCTAATCTAATCGCCACAGCCATGTTGTCAATTTGTGGAAGCAATACAGCGTTGATAGCGGCAGGACCTAACCTGGAACATAAATCCAAAGGACGATTACATTTAACGGACGGGCATTGGGGCTAAGTAATAATAAGTAATAACAGCCCTTGACGTTGTATGAATAAGGTCATCCACCCCAGAAAGGTTCCGCGACTAGACTTCCACCATGATCTTTTGAGAATCGACAAATCCGTGTTCTATATATTCATATGGAACATGAAACAATGATAGGTGATAACGACCACGGTCAACTATCATCGCACGCACCCTCCACTCTAATACATGCCATTGAAGATATTGGCCCCAGGACTTGACAGGATTCACAAGAGAAGCAACGAAGGCTCAATCTACTTATCGGAACTGCTTCCTTGCATGCTAGGTGTGCTTTCATCTTCCCTCCAGGCCCTCAACGAAGAAATTTTCCCCTAGACAAATACATCACCATATCTAGCACAACCGAACCCTCACACAATCAACGCAGACACTTCACTCATATGTTATAGGCCATACCTAAAGACGTCAGCGCAGTCACCGTCCTCACAATACCTGCAATATTGAGTGAAATCCGCCGTACCGGCTTTGCTATGATTCTGTACGTCAAGTGCCCTCGGGAGCTCTTCAGTTGCTAGGACCTTCTAGGACGGGAGTCATCCATGTTGCATTGCATCCCCTCATCGCACCATTTCACATTGTTGATCACCGATCTTGGTGTTCTGAGTCTTTCCATTCCGAACAGCTGTAATGGAACACTCTTTCCTTATCAAACGGCTAGCTAGGTAACTACTTTTTTACTTTTATTTTCTTTACTCTTGCTCCGGCAAGACCTGTAGCATAAGTATACCGTTCAATCTACCTATCCCTCCCATAAACCCGTAGATTATAAAGCTCATACCCATCACTCAACCCAAACATATCCTCTCATGTCACTTCTCCCACAAAGGCTTGAAAGAAATTCGGCTCCACTATCGTAGTCTTTTTGAATTGCTGGGGATTGGAGATGCTAATGCTAGGATATGGGTGAGAGTGAGGATGGTGAATTTGTGGATGGGGGGTTATGTTTGTTCTTTCGTTATGATTCGTAAGAAGAGGAAGAGAATGAGAAGAAAGGGGAGTGGATTTCTAATTATGGGTTGATGGTAAGAGGTAAAGCTTTATAAGTATGGCTTCGCGTACGGTGAAATTCTTCTGTGTTGTTGATTTTTGATTGGGGTCGTGATATGACACGCGCTTGTAGGATCTACCATACTCCTCGGTAGCTTCAGTTCTCCCTCCGACACCTTTAATGACTAACAACCATCTTGGAGCAGACCCGTGAGGCCTTATTTAGACTTTAGAGGTTCCAAAGGGTTCGGGTTTCGTGACTATCGACTGATGTTGATTTATGGTGGGGAGGGGAGTGATGATTTGCATGGAGGATCCTTATGGTAGGGCTGGGGGGTCTGGGGGATGGTCTCTGTATGAGGGACAGGGTGGATATGGGTAGGGTGTCGGCTGGGGGGTGTCGGCTGGGTGGTGTATGGGTATGGCTTTGGGGGAGGAGGAAGTGGGGGGGTGGAAGATGTAGGAGGTTGTGGGTTAGTGGAGGTTGGTGGATTGGGGGGCGAGAGGTATGTGGGTGAAGGTTATGGGGGTAAGAGGTATCGGCTGGGGAAGTGGAATGTGTTTGTAAAAGGATGACCTTGCGCTGACTTTGTTTTTTTTGAATGCGGTTCATAGAGGTTTGTTGTGGAGGACGGTGAAGCAGTGTGAGGGTGGTGGATATGATTGTTGTATGTTATGCTCGATACTCTATCTATCTGGAGCTTTGGCAAATGGGTGGTCTCGAACAGTATGGGTTCATAGAGGGTTGACTGTAAAAAGAGTAAGATTTGTAGCAACAAGTATTCGTATTGGTTATCGAAGATCTTCTAGAGTAGTCTAAGGCTCTCTCGTCTCGCAAGCGCCACCAAAGAAGAGAAGAAGGGAATAGTCACCTGATCATCGTGAAGTAACACCACCGCCATCGGAACATTTCCATCACGCAGACGCATGCATCCATCCATCCACACCAATCGCACCCCCTCAATCCTCCTGCGAAGCATAAAACACCCCCGAAGCCTCCGTATCATTGACAGCCGTACACTTATAATCACCCTCACTCAACGCACCCGCATTCTGCGGCTGCAGCACCTGATACACCGCCCCCCCGTTCTCAAAAACCAACACGAACACCGGCTTCAGGAACGGCGGATTCACGCCCCAGTTGCGCGGCATGCCGAGGCCGGACAGGTCCTCGCTGGGCAGGGAGGTGTTGTACCATTTCCCGTTGTTGCCGGCGGTGATGACGGCGTGGGCGCCGTCGGCGACGCAGCGCCACATTTCGGAGATCTCGCCGTTGTTGGGGAGGGTGGAGCGGGAGGCGAGGAGGCCGCAGATGCAGGATGCGGTGTCGATGAAGGAGGGGAGGGCGGGCTCGGGGACGTAGAGGGTGTGGTGGTTTATGGGTTTGGGGGTGTCTGTGTTGGGTGTTGTGGTTAGTGGTTTTTTGCGTTGGGGTGGAGGGGGTGTACCTTCACGAGGGAAGATCAGCGCGGATGGGGTTGTTGGAACGAGGGGTGCGATTGTTTTGGTTTTGATTGCTGAGGGCGAGAGGAACGGGCCGGTGGCAGTGGTGGTCTGGCTGGGGATTGGCGGTACGGGTGGGCCAGCGATGGCATCGTCACGCTTGATGACTTCTGAATGCTTTTAGCGGTTTGTCAATCGGAAGGTTGATGGCACATACCGCTGAATTTGATATCGATGACACCGGGAATGGCCAAAACTGTCACAGCTGGCAGTACCAGCAGGATATTGAGGAAAAGCATGATGAGGACTCGGTCTAGATCGTATCCATTAGCAGTGTTGTCTTCTATGAGAAGACACCTTTGATCACGATTGCACGCTGAACTTTGCAACGGGATCTTGGTCGGTGCACTCGTTGTGATGGTTTGAAGGAGGCAGTATGAACAGAGGCTACTCACTTGAAGGATGATTTGATGCTGTTGTTGATAGTTTGGATGCTTGTGAGTCTTGTAGACGATGTCGTTGATGTTGATGAGAGAATGTAGAGTAGAAGATTTTTTGTTTTGAAAGAGAGTGATTTGGTCTCATTTGTGATAACATCACTCTAGGGTGAAAGTGTTGTTGATGTCAATTTCATCACATGAAGGGCCCACCTTTACCCCTTCATTTCCGGCGCACGGTATCCAATCACAGCGAACGGGCAATTGACTGACCGAGGTGCCGGGTTTTCTCTTCACTATGAAAGCCAGCAGTAGTGAGGGGCCTGTGCAAGATCTGTGGGTAGTCCCGAGTAGGGATAAACAATGACGTTTTTGAGGTTTTGAGAGATCTTCGGGAGGTGTCGAGGCTCAACACCTGGGAAGATCAAGGATAGCTCATACTGGGTTAAAAAAGTCTGATGTTACAAAATGTATATTAGGTAACAAGGATTATGTTTCTTCGTAGTCACTGGATCCAGGTGAGCATCCAGATCAATCTCCACAAGCTCATCAAGTTGCCAGAGCACTAGCTTCTTAGATTGGGACTTACTCTCAACCTGTAGGTGATTTCATTTCTGCATCATCAATTCTTTCTTGATTGTATGTACGTAACAAGCTTTCACCATACCAACATAGTGCTTAGATGGCCATGCCGTAAGCCTACGATTGAGGATATCTTGTATAAGGCCCCTGATTTCTTACCTTGCCTTTCCCTTACGTTCCCCCACCATTACATTAACAGTGCTGTCAATCACACTTGAGAGTGAATTCGCCAGGCTGCTTCAACGACCGACTCTTCTAGCGTTCGTTTCTATGATTGTCGGAGAAATCCAAACGCAACATATGCCGCTGGTGTAACCCGACGTCCACGGAAAAGGTAAAATTGCGCTGCTCTCCACGAATTCTTTTCACCATATTGGGCGAATTGACCGAGAATGATCGCCCATTGGCGCCAGAACAAAAAGTGGTCCGTACCCGAAAGTTTCATGAACAACCGCACTCCGTCGTTGTAATAATTGAAATCAGGATTATTTCTCATCGCCGTAGATCGGTCAGGACCTATGGCATGCTGTACTGCATCGCTTTGGGCTTTCCCGACACATCGAGACGCCTTCGTGGAATCAATCAAATCTCCATAAGAAAACCATCGCATCGTAAAGTCTCCCCAGTCGGTTGTTATCGTCATGTCCCAAGGGTCGCTTACTTTTCTATAGGTATTGTTAGGAGCAGTCACTTTCATTCGAATTAACAAAGCGACGTACCCAGGATCCCTAATTGACCCATTCAATAGACTTGAAACATCGAACGGAAGCATGGCATTTAGACTCCCATCATGGACATTGGCTGAGGCCGGCGGGGCTAGAGGCGGCGCTGCTAGGACGGTATTCGACGGTCGAGAGAGAAAGGCACAGAGGAGGACGACGAGAACATTCATGTCTGGAAATGCGATTATTTTGAATTTGTTCGTTCGAGCATGCAGGCGCTCTTAAAGCTGTTCATCAGCGCTTTGGCTTCGGGCGCATATAGTCCACCGGATCGGCTGGGTGAACTGTAACTTGTCCTCTTTGGTTTCATTCTAGTCTTCGAAACGAGTGCCAGGAGTTCTCGGTACCATTGCATTCGTACCGCAATCAGCTCTGTTCGGATTTGACGTTGTGAGTCGACGTCTGTGGTGTCGTACTGTGTAATTGTGGAACCTGGTTGGAGCCAACAAAGGATTAGTCCACATCTTCCAGTTTATCGCTATGAGGTGCTCATTATAAACATTGTTCAACTCTACGAAAGGTCGGCGAACGCTACAAAATACATTCATAGATGATGGAGCCTCGAGCACTCGTTGATGAAGAATGGAAGTGCCAAGACGCTTGCGTAGCGCTGCCAAGATGATGCCAAGCACTCGAGGCCCGGGCGAATTCCATCTGGGGAATGCTATACTTCTCAGACCAATACTATCATCAATCACTCCACGTGCTTACGCTACAGGATCAATACATCTCAGCAAAATCCGTGATGAAGCAGAGAATTTGAGGGACATTTGGGACAGCATCAGTGTCCGGAGACGTCCTTGAAAATTCGAATACGCCCGGGTTGAGTATATGCCTCTTTTCGCACCTATCGCTCTTATATTGGTACAATATTATTGTTGTACGGCGATGGGGCTTTGTTCGCGAAACTGTCAACATCCGCAAGAAATGTAGTTGTTATGGTATAGCTCTCCAGAGTTTGCGGCGCACTGATTTCTCCTTGGGAGAGGCCATCATATCCTCAAGAACTCCTTAGGTGTGGATACTGTGAAATGTGTTCTTGTCTCCTTTGCGGCTTTCGACAGCCGGTAGAATACTTTGCTGCAGTCATGCGGCCTAAATTGAGATGCGGAGTTACATTGGCTGGTTTTGAACCCATATCAACCCCCAGGACTTGCAATCCCGAATTCCAAAGTGGCCAAAGGCTGTATCGACGCTGTTGGAATTATTGAAGAATGATTGATTGGTGGAGATGGCAATAGCTTGGGTCGTAGGGCCGATTGCGATTCAAGTGAGCAGCCCCAGGGACGTGGGCACAATGATATGCCGCAGGCGGAGAAACAGAAGTACTGTTGTACACTATCTTCGGAGATTCCGAGATGAAAGAAGCAAACTTCTTCCGAGTGAAAGGCTTTAGTAGCTATTCAGCTTACTTATACTCGACAGCAAAGTATTGGGCGGAGCTATTGCCTCCAGCTGTCAATTCCGATCACCAGCTTCAGTGATAGGACATCGTCCAATTCTCCTTGTGAGCCCGCAAATTTTCTTGGAATTGAATGTGGTCGCTCATGATCATTCTGGAAGACAACCAAGCAGAAATTACTCACGAGTCTGACTTTGGGACAGACTTAATCTTTGGAGGACGATCGTTCGGCCAGATCCATCGAGACGACGGCTACCTGTTTTCCACGACCATCCGTTTGCATGGAAAGAAGGCTCCAGTCCAAGTCGCCTCCTCACGATTTAGCGAAAGGTAACAATCACTGATGTCTTCTCGTAGATCCGCCGAACAGCTCTGAACACAGAGGCATGCATCAGACCTGATGTAATGACATCTGGTTGCTTTGCACCCGATCGAGCCAAAAACATGAATGTCAAAGTACGAGCCTGAACTTCGGTCCCACAAAGTGGCTGTGCCGACCAAGTCATATCATCGGTCTTACGAAATGGTCTATGCTGAAGGTGGTCTCGATCATCACCATATTTGTCTGGAGCTTGGCTTTGAAGTCACAATGGTGCATTTCCTGGATGTCAATTGAGATCATGGTGGTGACTGCTAAGATGCTAAGTGGAAACCCTTGAACGATCGATTCATCTGGATTGTATTCCCTGAAGTGGTTTGTGAAGGTAGTGTGCGGAGAATGTTGGTGCAGCTGCTCGAAATCATAGTCTATTGAGGGTGTTTCTTGCAGGCAAGAAAAGAAGCTCGAAAGTTCATGAGAGGCAGACATATGCGGCTGTCCTACACATGATACTGGGTAAAGATCTATTGTCGTTGCCTTTCAATCAGGAGGACGCCGAAGTATAAATGACACCCACTCTGCATCTCTCTTCAGCGACCAAAATCGAAGGCATGCCCTTGAAACTTCAGATCACTCTGTTTTGGCGATTTTCCATTTTACTCAAGCCTATGTCCTGTGGTGTTAGTCGCCACTTTGCGATGCTGAAGGATAGCGAGTAAACGTCACAACGTAGGCCAGCACCACAAAGCATAGTCAGCCAGCTTTCAGTTCTCTCTCACCATGATGCCCACGATCGTTGCCACTTATCACCATCTGTTCCATCGATACTTTCATCAGCTTGGGGAATGTTAGTATGACAAGTGGCCGATGCCGTTCTTACGGGTAAACACGGCCCAGCTACAGCCGGACACTTCCTTTCCTCACTTGCTGGCCTCGAAACACGCAAGAAAGTGAAGTATTCGTTTCTACCGAGGTATGATTGACCGCTTTGTGCCAGCACATCAGTCTGGAAGCTTGGCAAGATGTCACTTCAGTACTTCACACGAACACCATTCTTTCCTCTTCCAATCTCACAACCTCTCAACAACGTCGATTCCAACAATTCATCATTCGAAATCGCCATACAAATACACAATCAATCAACAACCCAAGCTCCCCATCATTAGAAATGGGTGGTCGAATCAGCCACTGTTCCGCCGAGGGCCATCGTACCGGAGGATGCAAACTCAAGTTCATCCGTGACGTCGTCACCAACGAGCACGATCTCGGTGAGTCCTACCATCTGCCCATCCATCAGCATTGAGACGTCTACTTCCGCACACTGACCAACATCACAGACAACTCCGTCCTCCTCCCCATCAAAGTCATCTTCTACGCCTTGGCCATCGCCCTGGTCCTCCTCATGATCGGCCGACAGATCGCCTTGTATCGTGCCAAGAAGCAGCAGGTCGTCATGTTGAAGGGTGTGCATGTGCAGCACTTTGCTGATGAGGACGTGGAGAAAGGTAAGTGCACGCTCTTGGTTGAGTGATGGGGTTTCTTGCTGACTTTATTCTGGGCAGCTCCTTACAATGGTGTCCATCTCGGTGATACCACTTCTCATTGATCTTCCAGCCAACACTCCACAAGCCAGAGCCGACAAGACGGCAAACTGCTACTTTCGATGGTAAAGTGGAGATAGGAATCGATCTTGAGCGATTGCATAGTTTACGAGAAGGGTCTGTGAATTGCAGAAATGGACCTGTATGCACATGGTAGGGCTGGCATAGATACCAATCAAGCTGTCTCCATCCCACTTATCTTCCTCATGCAGTGCTCTCGTAATTGGTGGGTGACGATTGGTGCAGACATTGTTAACGCACGCCGGTGAACCTGATCCTCACCGTACTCTTGGATCCCAAAGAGAAAGCCTGACACAAGAGAACGTTTTCTACATCGAACCTTCCGCATAAGCATCACTCCGTCCTCTATCTTCAAGGCTTCAACTGAGCTTTTCTCAGTCCTTACCCTTAGACGACGTTATATCTCCACCTACTTTCAGCACTCAGTACAAATTACTCCACAATCTTCAAACAACAAGCAAGAGTACTACCTACATAATTATGGAGCCACCTTTCTAACCCTGAGTTATACGAAGTGTAGCATAGAGTACTTTAGGCAGGTATACACGCGACTAGCGCCTAATCGAGTACTAGCGGCTCGGCTAGCTTAACGCGGCTGGCCTAGCCACGTACGCCACGCGAGTGAGGACGCCATGTGGACGCCATGAAGTTACTTTAAGGATTCTGGAGCGACTGCTGTACTGTGGGGTAACGCTATCGAACTGGATCGATACGGACGATGACTGATCTTTAGGCTTGTGCGCAGAAATTTGTTTGCTAGAATACGCGGAGCTTTTGGGCGTGGTGTGGTTGCACTCTGCTGTGTCCTATCGACCCTTTCACCATCCATCCTTTATGGTTCCTCGAATGCCACATACGGCTCACTTCTTCTAGGCAAGAAATTTCTTCATCGCAGTCAAAGTGGGCTGATATTACTCGCTTATCTCGTATCCTTGCAGCGCTTTCTCGTTTACTGCTTCCGCTTTGGGCTTGGCGCCGTACCGTTTTCGGCTACGATGGCGATATATCGTACACATCGGGACGGGGACCTTATTCGACCCGTAGCGCGGTCGAAGTATGTAGGTAATAAGGCAGCAGGGATTTCTTCCTTTTCTCGAGTGTTTGCTCTCCACCTAAGATTTAGCACTGTAAACAGATAATCGAAACAATGCAGTTCTCCTATCTCATTTGCCTCGCTGTGGCCAGCGTTGCCATGGCCTTCCCGAAGGAGAAGGATGATAAGTCAAAGAAAACAACAGTCGGCACTGCAAGCACCACAGGCACTGCTTTCACAACCGGAACCTATACCAATGGGACTGCCACTGCGACCCCGTCCGCCACGCCCACATACACCGCATTCACGATTTTCAGAGCCTGCCCCGACGACACAACATTAACATGCTGCGACCTCACGTTTGGCAACAACGCGCCGACACAATCTGGCTGTTGGTGTCCTCCCATCCGCTCCTGATACTACCAGAACATGCTGATCTGTACGTGACGTGCAGGCATCGCTCCCGTCATAGCCTTGAACCCCACGCCAGATGCCTGCCCCATTTACCCAGGACCGGGGAAAGACGGCGAGTGTTGCAAGAAAGTTGTAGGTTCATCCGGCGTGAACGCTGTTATAGGTGTGGGTAGATGCTGACGGTGTGATAGAAGAAAGATGGGAGGGCGACGGGGTGCACGATTGGGTATGCGCTGTATGATTATTCGCCGTAGATGGAGTGAGAGGGTGTTGTTGTTTGAAGATGGTGATGCAGGAGGGGGAGTAAAATCCATGAATAGGAAAAGGCGGCTCCGTGCAGTAGCAAGGAATGGCCCGATAGGTACGAGTATGGAGTCATGGGTCATGCAACCCTTTGAGATGGGAGGTAATATTCTGATGACAATAATGGGAGCTTACAACGTAAACGCTTGATAGAAGCGCATTGCCAACGTAGGAAGCCCAATTGGCCTACCATCAACATCGGCCCATTCGTTTCGACTAATCTCTTCGAACTCGTTCGATCTAACATAGTTTCCTAATCGGCGAACAAATGTGTCTGCGACCATCCCACCACGTGGCTCCACGCGTAATTCGTGCGTTGTCGCAGTTGAAGTTCCACCTTCGGTTAGTCGTGATTGGAATGCAATCACGCCGTCCTCTCTGCTTACCCACGTTTTACGAGTTCTTTTTAGCATACCCTCTATTGGCATAAGCAAAGATATTTGACAGACATACCCTAAATTTCTGGTGCGGTGTTAGTCCCGCTCTGACATCATCCTGGCGCGCGGCTTGAACCGCCAATTTCAGCCCTACAGGTAAAATTAATATGTTACTTCTAGTTTATCTTCAACTCTCTTGATGATACCCCGTATAGAAAAACTGCTGCCATATCATACACGGTCCATACCACGTATGTTATGATCCAGACTTGAGCTGAGATTAGGCCCAATGTTGAGTTGACTTCCCAAGGCTACCTCCAACGCGGTCAAGATCCATCCTCACTAATCAAGTCCACTCGGTCGAGTACGTGCTGGGATAGTAATCATACATAATGGTACGGTTTCTATCTTTCTTGCGACGAAAGTTCAAATCAACTAGGACGGATGTTGCTCCTCTGCAAGAAGAACGACTTCATAGTGGAAATCCATCGAAACCTAACCTCTTCAGTCGACTTCCCTTTGAGATTCGCCACATGATCTACGTCTACGCTCTCGAGCCTGACCTCCTGTATCTCACCAGCGAGGGTATCTTCAAGGGCGCTGGTCCCTGCGACGCTGAAATTATCCGCCCCGAATTTTCTCGCTATCACAGAGAAGAGGAGCCATACCAGGTACCATTTCTGCTCCAAACCTGCAAACAAATATATGTCGAAGCAAGCCCTGTCTTATATAGTACCAGCATCTTTTACATCTACGAGATGAAGAATTTATTAAGTTGCTGCACGTTGTCTCAACACCTTCGTAGAGACTGCCTCGAGGCGATCACTTTACTCTGCATCACTAGTGCCGTGGATTACTACTTTGTGACCGGTCCCCTCCATTTATCTCAGCGTCACAACGATGCCTTCCTGAATCCATGGAGACAGGCATGGGAGGTTATTGCGACACAGCTGGTCGGACTAAGGGACCTGGAAGTGCGCCTTCTCAAGACCTACTCCCCTCGATTGGAATTGACTCTGCAAGAAGACTGGGTAAAGCCTATGCTGGGGATTCGAGGGTTAAGAAAATTTGAATTCGATCTGACGCAAGGAATCGGGCCTTATGAATCTACCGCTAAGTATAACGAAGAGTTAGACTGTTTCAAGGAGCAGCTGCGGAACTCAATGTGCTCTGCAAAGTGAAAGACACTCTGTCCAATACGTTTGCGACCCAGCATCATTCATTCCGAAGTTCATGTTGTATTCATCGAGTACAGTGGCCATTGCCGGGCAATCGACAGTTTCAGCGTTCAACTATCGTCAATGGTGATGATCCTGACATCGCAATCCGGGCCACTGGGATTGAATCTGCGTCTGTGCTATATTACCTTGTCAGTCAGTCAGTCAGTCAGTCAGTCAGTCGCTTTGATGTAAGAATGCCGTGGATGCAGCCAGCTGACCTGCCAGCCAGCTTCCCATCAACAGAAGAGATTCATCGAGCTCTTCCAGCTTACTCGTACCGAAGTGATCTACCACCCCTTTTAGTGTTGGCTCCTTTTGCGAGGGTATAATCCAAATACTCAAGCTATTCGAACCTAGCAACCACAACAGTCATGTCCGACAAGGGACGAGGAGTGCAACATTTTCAGTGCAAAACTCAAAACGGAAATGCATGGGCATCCACCACACGTTGTAAATGCTATGCTCTTATCATAATATTCGACTATATTCAAGCCATCTGGTAACGGCGGCCAATCTTCCCATAGCCCCTCCCATCTAGACACAAAGAGGCTTCTGAACATGAACCATCAGTTAGCCTCAAAGAATTTTTTGCCAATTACTCTATGGTTCCCATGCGGAGGCGATATGAATAGAAATCTCCATAGCCAAAAGCACATTGCAAATATCGAGATGGGCTCGGGAAAGGAATCGATAAAGACCCCCTCATCTCTCCATCTGCGGTATCTCATCTGCTTGGAACACCTCATCAAACCTTTCCTCCTAAGCGAGTCGAAGATTTCCATCAAAGACAAGCTTTTCAGTGCTCCACTATGCCAAGACATGAGTCACATATTCTACATTGGATCTACCCATTGGGCTTACTTACTTTATTGGATATAGCTCTAACTTGGCCCCAAAACTCCAAGGTATCATGGCCGAGTGGTTATGGCGCCGGGTTGCTATCCTGGTTCCTTTGGGAGCAGAGGTTCGAATCCTCTTGATATCGATATCATTTACTTTTTGGCCGATTTGAGATCTGGTCAACTGCTAGTGGACGCCATTAGAGATAGCTGAAAACGTGGATCATAGTACTGGTTGTAGGAACGAGGGGACAATGATTGGTATGATAAAGAACTTTTTCAGGACAATCGTTCATAGAAATTGGGCCTGTGAAAGGGATGTGATGGCAGGTAGGCTCGCGGGTGACAAAAAAGTCCGAACATTCAGGAGATTTTAGCCGAGATACCCCACCAAAATTGTATGCTCCCGTGTTCGGACTTTTTTGTCACCCGCGAGGTAGGGTGCTTGAGCAAAAACCCGTCCGACACTAGAAGAAAGGCACTGACTGTGCTCAAACAGGTTCAGACTTGCAAGACGGGGACCATAATGATGCTTCCCTTTACGCCACTAAATGTGTGCAACCTAAAGATCTCGACAATAGTAGCAATGAGTCTCCCACTACTATATACAGACGAAACCCTCACCACAGTCCCCAGTGACCCCAAACTCTCCATGCTCTCCTCTTCCTCAACATCCACGCAAACTCATCTACCCTCCATCACTTCAAGCATGGTAGAACACTAGGCTTCTCGTACGCGCCCGCGCTCGCTGAGTTCAATGTCAACCAATTTACCTTCATCGTTCCATTCGGACAATCCGACATCAACCAGTTTCATTGTCATGAAAATCGGGAGCCGTCTCGCTGAATACTCAGGATCCATACTTGCAGGCATCGGCATTATCATATAATGGGCGCCGCAAGGATTTTGCAGCAGCGACGGTACGTGAATGCCTAGCATGCTCCGAAGATTCTGAAGCAACGCTCTTCGATATGCGTGAGCTTGGCTGTACGGACGAATCCTTCCGCGGTAGCGCTGTACTAGGAGATAACGCAGTTGTTGAAGCAGTCGCCAGGTATACGCAGCTGATAGACCATCAGCTTCATTGAGGTCTACAGGGGATTAGGGGTTAACCGGCTAGCAATGCGTACTTTCACCGCCAAAAAAAAGAACCCACAAGGCGGCAGTAGCACGCCCAACACCTCGGCTGGCCTTTGCTCCATATCACATGGACTATTCCCAAATCTCTCACACTGCCGTCTGGCTTTTACTAGATATGCTAGTACCAAATGTGCTCCTCGACCAGATTTCCTTTTGAACATACACTAAAGTGCATCGGCGCTTGTTCTATTCCAGCTTAGCGCATCTCTGCACAATGACGTTCTGTGTACTCACTTTCCCCTCAATCTTCTCTACCATAATTGTCTGATCTTACTCCAATCTGACAATGGCACCAAACGACAACTTCATCCAGCGTGCCGTAAACAACGGCGTCGCAACGGCCGGCAACTACGCTGGTGGTGTCGTCGACGCCGCGGGGAAAAGCGTCTCCGGGGCAGGTCGCAATGTTGGTAATAGGTGACTGGCTCTCCACCCTCATGCCTTTACCCTTCCAAAGCATGAAGAACCAGGTGCAATATGCTGACGAACATAGTGTGACCAACGCAGCGAACAGTGCTGGCGGCTCTGCCTCCGACTACGGCAACGGCATCAAAGACGCGACGAAGGCGTCTGGCCCGAGAACGCAGACGGCACAAAATCCGTTGGGAACGAGCAATAATAGCTTCGGAGGAAAGAAAGTTGTGAGTGGGACCACGTCAACGGGCAACTCAAGTGGAAGCAAAGGAACGGCAAGCAATCCATTGGGGCTGTCATGAAGGGGATACGTACACAAGTGGACAATCGGTCCAACCTGATACTACCAAGAAACGCTGCTGTCGGTGACTACGCTAGTACACCCGAATGTATAAACACCTTCTCCCGCTTTGAAAGTTGATGATCTTGCACGTTGAGAGAAGCAGGTTTCTGGGCCTGCTCCCGGGATTACTCCTGACGCTTCGAAGTTTCTGGAGATCTGGTATACTATGTGCAAAAAAAAATGAAATGGATACAGGTCTTTCAGTGTGAAAGTTCAGATACGGAAGCCTTGGAGGAGTAGCCGCGTCAAATGCGTTCTATTCTCTAGCTACCGAGGGCGTGCTCTGCGATAGTACCAATGTCGAGCTCTGCCTTGTCAAAGGGGGCCACGGCCTACCGTATACATTGATACTGATCAGATCCCCCGCCCCAACACTCACAGTCATGAATCCACCGTACCTATGCTCCGTATCGTCCTCCCCAGAGCACTTACGAGCCAAAACCCACGCCGAGCTCGCAACATAATTCACCCTCACAGGGTCTTCGTCTTTATCATTATTCATGTCGAGAAAGATCACGCAACTCCTATACGTGATTCTTGCCGGCAATTGGTACCAATCTGGGCTAGTCGAATGTTTTCTGCTAAAGATGTATGTCATCCATCTGTTTCTATCGCCTATGATCTGGTCGGAGGCTTTGTCGCAGTCGGAGGCGACGTATGGATATAAAATCTCACGCGGTAGAGGCGGATCGTAGCATGTTAGAGCTCCCTTAAGGCTGGTGGTGATACCTGCTAACGATCGATTCGACATAAGTGCAGACGTGTTGAAGATTGAATTTCCAACACTGGCCAGAGAATCTAGCATTCGTACATCTGAGCTGACGGAAGACGTGTCACTGATCTTTGGTGACTTGCTGATCGCTCGTGTCCTGGTGACAGCATGCGCGCTGTCGGCTGCTGTCCGTACTGCTACTAGTTCTGATGAGGCCATGCCAGCAATAGAAACTTTCAACAAGTCCCTGGGTCCAGCTATTCGTCTCCCTCCTCCCAACGATGTGGTACCCGATGTTTCCGATGCATTGCGATCTATCTTCCCACCATCAACTATCATGGTGTTCGACGTCTTAAGCCTCAACGCCCTGCTATCCGCTTCATTGCCATCTTCAACCGGCCGTTCCCTCCCAAATACCATCACTTCGACCACTCTCCTTGGCCCGATAGTTCTCTTCCCGCCCAGATGATAATTTGTTCCAAGACATTCGTCCGCCAGGTTCAACGCTGTTGTAAATGCCACCACAGGCTGGAAATTGTCTCGGTCATCATCATTTGCAACATCCAAAGAAATGACGCAGGTGCCATTCCTGACCACCTTCGGCAATTTGAACCCTACGTGTCCTTTACGGGCGAAGACTCTTGGGCGAAGAGGGTATTTGATACCATCCAAGAGAGCGTTCGCAGCTTTGTAGCAGTCCTGGAAGGAGGTAGGAAGGAGGCGGCGGTCGGTGAAACAGTCACTATTCTCGACGAGGATTGGAGAGGCGTTCGGTGAGACTGCAGAGTGGAACTCTATGGACGATACATTTGGTACGAGCCGTGCGTTTGGTGGGAGGGAAAGGGTCGAAGCTGCCCAGGGGTAAAGCGCGATTGTCAGCAACCTCACGAGCATTTCTTGGTGTAGTAGGATCCAGCATTTTTCAGCAGTTACACATGTGGATGGAGAAAAGACGCGCATCTCAACTGCTTTCTCGCGCTGCGGCTGCTACCTTGTGGGCCGTCCACATAGGCTCTTGCGCTTCGCGCGTGGTTCTCGCACGCTACCCGAATGTGCGACTCGAATGTGCTCAGTTGAGCGTGAATATTTGAAGCAGCATACGTCATGCTCTGCCTCGACGAGGAGTCGATAGAGTTTCGGTCTTAGTTCAAAGTGCCCAGAATAAAGACGGTATGGATAGATATTCTATACCAGCCAAGTGAGAGCAGTCAAAGGAATTTCCCACGTCCTCCTTACCTTATCACAGCTTTCGAAGTCGGAGAATTGCCATTGAGAAGTGATCCAAATGATAGGCTGAGCAACGAGCCTCCAGCCACCTGCCATTACATTGGGCACTGGCGTATACGAGTGCGAGCCTTCATCGGATGCTATCGATTAGCAATGTGCTCACGATCAAACCACGGGGCGCATGAATGCCCTCAGTACCACCTAGCCGTCTTGTATCAATGGCATGTCCAGAACAGTCACCCCATTGCGATTTCCTCTTTCAGACCCGAGTGATGCAATGGAGAGACGCTGTGGCGACGGCAGGGTACCATAGCCTATTGATTTACAGGCGTTGCGGCATAGCTATCTCTTGCATCCTATAAAACCCAGACTTCCATTCCGAAGCAAAATTCCACATCCTCAACATCAATCTCCTACGACTAGATCCCAGCCACTGCCGTATATTATAGGGCTCAAGAGTCCATAATCTGCCTCTCCATGAAGCTGCCATGAACCCCTTCACCAAGAACCACACACGCATATTACGATGCTCTAGGAGCGTGATAGGCTGGGCTAAGCTCACAAAGGACTGGTGTACTTCACAGCTTGTGTCTTTGGAATTCCACTGCACTTCTACCCAGATAGAACACTTCACCGTCTCGAGGTATAGACGACCGTACCGAAACTAGCATCCCTCATGTACGAAAGCACAACACCCCACATCGAAGCCACCCTAAACCAACCATTCACCGCAGGAATACATCTCACAAGACTTGTACTGACATGAATCCTACGACCTCGAATACAACGCTGGACCTGATTATATGAAAGAGGAGACATGCTAGAATTGCATACAAGCACCATCACGCATCAAATCAACGATACCTGTATACTCCAATCTAGAATAGTTCTATCATACTAAAATCTACCCACCTTCCTATCCCTTATCACGGCGCTTGGACAGATATGTCGCTCCTGCAGCGTGAATTATCCTTGTTTCCGCTTCTATCATTTTACGACTATTGCTAGTTTGATATATTATGGTAGAGCGTTTGAGGTCCTAAACATCTGTTGATCATCAACGATTGTCTCGCAAGAGATGGAACGCAATGGTGATAGAGTAGTTTTAGATCGGGTGAGTCTTATATCAGATGTTGATCTACAATGAATAGATTGTTTTAATGTTGGTTGGTTTATTTCTTGTGTACAATACGAACCCTACATCTATCCAACCAAATCACCACGTACTACCAGCTACGCTCCCCACCCCAATCATCCACATCTCCACAAACCCAACATCTATTCCCACCTCCCAACTCCGCGCCATGTACCACATGTAAATACAACACGCCTGTCCCACATGTTTCCCAGATCTTTTCCACAGGTAAATTCCGGCACACGAGTCCCATTCCATGCATTGATAGAATAAGCTGGGAGTGGGTCGTGGGGAGTGAGCGGGTTTTGCGGTGATAGGGGAGAGGAGGAGGGGGGAGAGTGGAAGAGTGAGGGAGTGAGGGTATGGGAAGGTGGGGGAGAGAGGGGGAGATGGGGGGAAAGGGGGTGGTACACTGGTTGGGAGTGAGAGTGGGAATATGAGAGAGCTTCACGGCAGGGGGGAGCGGCATGGGGTACATACTACTTCGGATCGGGAGGGGGGATCGGTAAGGGAGTGCATGGGATAGAGGAAAGATGATTAGGAGTGCTTGTTGGCGCAAGGTGGAGTTTTGATGTTGGTTTGAGGTGTGCTGGCGTGTTGGAGAGATGGGGTTGGGGGATGGGGGATGGGGATGATGGGAATGAGAATGAGATTGTTAGTTCCTCCTTGGATAGCGGATGGTAGAGAATGATCGACCGAGATGTATGTACGATAGGGCTTATTGGACCGAGTCTGTGATGTTCCAGTGCACCATCGAGTCCTCCTAGTAATCGGGGCCCCCTTGAGTCGCAAGCTCCTGCTACTGGCAAATACGCGTTCGGCCAGAGGATACGTTGACTGCTCATTCATCCTCTAGCGGTCTTGGCATCCGTCTTCTCTGGATCCTTCTGCTCCTCCTTCTGCTTACCACTCGGTTCATTGTTCCTCGACGGCGGCGCCTTCTTGTCATGATGATGCAGTTTTCCCTCCTTCTCCTCTCTCCGCTCCTGCTCCCTCGCTGCTTCTTTCCTGTCGTTCATCTTCCTTTCCTCCGCTTCGACCATATCTATCGCTCGCCGTCAGCGCTTACACCTTCGCACCTTCGCGGTACATGTGCTCCAAAGAGGAGAATGAACGTACCTCTCCACTGATCCTCCCCCGCATACCGTTCATGATGAATCTTCTTATCAATCAAATGCTTATGCTCCGGATCATTCGGATCCAACACCTGCACCGTCTCCCACCTCCCCTCCCCCTTATCCCGATCCCCCACCTCAAACGCCGCCGTAGCAATCAACACCGCAATCGTCAGCGTCTGCGCGTAAACCCTAGCCTGCACCAACTTCTGCTGCGTCGACAGATACGGAGAACGACCGACGATGCCGAGCGCGAGGCCCATGCTGAGAACCCATGAGACGCCGACGATGGGGTAGCGGTTCTCTTTGCCCCAGACCATGAATTTCTCGTAGGTGGATCTGCGTTCGTCTTCGGCGAGGCGGGCGAGTTCGGAGTCGTCTTTGTAGCCTTCGTCGGGGTGGCGGGATTTTTCGAAGCTGCGGGAGAAGCGGTCGGCTGTTACGATTGCTGTGGTGGAAGGGGAGCGGCATTAGCGAGGGTGTACTGTGAATAGTCCCTATTATGCAATTGGTGCATATTGGACCATGCGAGCTCATCTCAATCCGATCCAGTCACTATCTCTGTGTTGAGCAGTCGTTCTTCCTCGAACGTCCCACCCATAGGCTCAATTGTATCCCATTCCTCGTACAGCCCGTATTCCTCCTCTATCCCATGTCTCAACCGGAGTAATCACTCACCCCCGAATGTCGCACCAGATGTGCACAGGAACGCACGCAATGGGAGCGTCAATTGCCGAAAGGCAGGATATCGTATACCAGCTCCATAAACACCACCGACACCCAGACCCAGTCCTATCAGACCGCCCAAACTGCCTCCTTTGAGCGTTTCACTGGGCAAAGCATTCGCGTTAGCCCGAGCTGCATGAATGATGAGAGATTGGGAGACGGACTTGTAGTGAGCTTGCTCTTCTTCCTTTGTGAGAATCTTCATTGCCGCCGCTGAAGGTGGGCAGCTATCGAAGCATGGGCGTGGGCGTGGAGAGTGTCCTTGAGGGGAAGGATTAGAGCTGGCGCCATCAATAGCTGGGCGCGGAGATACGGCTGACACGTGACATGACGTAGCTATCTTCTTAATAGGACGCTTCAATACGGACGAGAGGCATATTTACGATCAGGACATGCCTTACGATGTAAAGTACACCTACGTAGTGTTTCCTCTCGAGATACATGTCTTCCATGAGTTTCCCCTTATCATGATACTCATCCAAGAGATAAGTATATCCTGACAGACGAAAGCCCCATCGAACGCCAGCTTCATTATCTCATCATGGCTTACGGATCATCGCCAGAAGGGAGATGATAGGGTTGCAGTGTGCGGTCGTTGTTAGAGGATCTTTTGGGCATTGGAGGGGCGCTTATTTGGTGGATGATGTATGTGTAGTGAGAGATGGAGATTGAAAGATACGGGGTTGTGCTTTGTGCGTTGAAGGGGTTCTTGGTGTGGGTTGGATTGTAGATCATTTGGTCAATCGTTGGTCAACATAATATTGAGTAACATTTGGTTGTAGAAGTTGATTTCAGCGGCGTGCCTTTCTGATGATGTTGTATCGCGGTTCCGCCGCGAGCATGCTGTGCTTGACGTAGATCAGTCTGCATGCATTGATTTGCTGTTATCATGTTCGGAGCTTTCGATCACTTCTTCTTTCCCTTCGTCTTGTCCAAAACCTCGATCCAATTCCTCTTCACCCCCCTTTTCTCCAAAGCATTGACAACAGCATCTTTCTGTGGCCCCTGCACCATGATCTCCATCACTGGATTCTTCGGGCTGCTGCCCATCAATTGACCTACACTCGTTGAGCTCGCGCAAGCCTTCTGCAATTCTTCGGCCAGCGGTTGCGGATTGATATGGAACGCCTCTACCCCCGAAACCTTCGTTACAGTCTTATTGCCTGACCGAGTCTCGAGGATTATATGTACTTTTGGTGCACTGCCAGCTTTCGCTTTGACACTCTCTCGCGTCTCATCGTTGCGGAGGAGTACCCAAGATGGTGAACAGCTCTGCAGGATTCGGTCGATCAGTGCGTCTCGTGGAACGCTACCTTTCGCAATAACTTCCCTGTCTAGTGGAGAATTGCCACCAAAGACTGCATTTGCTAGTATCGGGTTCAGATTGACCAATCGCTTGTTGGTGCCGGAGATCAAGTTCTCAGACTCGATGTACGCTGCGATAATTGGACGTAGCTCCGTTGGAAGATAGAGCGCCTTGACGCTTACGTTGGATGCTTCGAATATTGACGACAGCTGCTCCTTTGGCCGGAATAGATTGATGATACTGATCTTCTGTCCAACCGAGTCATCTGCGGGCGAGCCGCCAGCTGCAACGGCCTTGCCACCACCGCCCCCTCCTGACTCTGCGCCTGGCGTATCTTTCTTCGGCAGCTTGTAGGGTGCAAAGCTTGTGAACGCCTGATCAGTGAAAGCGATGTCTAGGACAACGCATTCGCCGCCATCGCGATCCTTGGACTTCAGAAGCTTCTTCTTGTCTAGGGCCTTGATAAACTTCTTTGCATTCTTCCAGCTGGTCTTTTTGATTTGGAGAGATGATGCCTGCTTTGGGGAGAGGATAGGGAAATATGGTAACACGAAGTTGGAAATGACAAGAGACTGATGGATGGGAAAATTGAGGCCTTCATGCGGGTCGCTCTTATGGGTGTTGTGGTGGTGTTGGACTCCATATAGAAAGGCGTTCCAGAAGATGTCATCAATCTCTGCAGGTTATCAGAACATGATTCCTGTAGGAATGCAGTAGTATGCCGTACCTTTTGTAGATAGCTCTGTATCTTCCTTGCCTACCTCTTCGTATGGCTTGGCATCCTCGCCTTCGACAAAATTGTTGTGAGGCTCAGCTTTTGCCTTTCCGTCAACATCATTATCCAATTGTACGCCACCTTCTTCAGAGTCATCGTCTTGATCTTCTACATGTACGTTTTCGACTCCAGTCGCTAGCGCCACATCAACCTCGTCTGTGTCCCACCCCTCAATGCGGTCCGGAGCACTTCCTCCAGACTTTCCTGATGAACTCCATGACCATAACTCGTCTCCATCCCAATGCTCGCCTCGTACGGCATGCCCTTTGGTACCTTGTACCTGCTCTAGAGATGCTACGTCAATCTCACAGATCCCCACGACCATGGGCACGCTAGGTCTCTCTAGGCTTGCTACAGCCACAATAGCATCCTTTGTAGCTTTCGACGGGAAAGGCGGGCCCCTTTGCAGACCCGGTGTCATGAGAGGGGCGCCACCACGTAGCTTCTGTAAGACGAAATCTGGGGTATGGAGGAGGGGAACGAGTTGAGGATGCTTCCATAATGTGTAGACTGTGCCGAATCGTTTCAGTCATGTTTCAAGCATATTTCGGCTGCCGACACCAACCAGTAGGGATTAGCCTTTCTTCCACCTTGAACCACAATATCCGCTGCTCCTCTCCATGATGCGCCCCAGCATACACTGTCCCAGAAATAATCTTCAGATCAGGCCCCGCAGTCGTTGTGAACCTAGCAGACAAGGCATTCTCCGGCAGTAGCGACTTTCGCAGCGCTCCCAGGCTCAAGCCTGAAGCTGCCTGATCTTCTCTGTTATCATTATCCAAGCCATTGCTGGGAACCTCGATGTTGAAATTTGAAATGATTTGGTCTGCTATTCTGCGTCCGTCTGAAGAACGGAGAGGGGCGAAAGGTTTGATCTGTGAACTGTCAACTGCTTGGGATTGTTGTATTAGTAGTCATCCCTACGTTGGGCTTCTTCTTGAACATTTCAGCCTGATAGATCAACGCGTTGAGATCACCACTGTATTACAGTTTGGACTCAGTCATGTTGTTGTTGGAGATTGCATTCAGCCCTGTTCTACTATAATTTTGCTAGAACTAGTGGCTTGGCACTGGGACACGTTTTTGATACCTTCTTTGCTACTAGTTATACTTAGAGTACATTATACACAGTCACAATCACGTTATTCGACATGATTAACAAATGTGAGATAGTCTGAGGTACTTCTGGTAAGTACTGCAGAGAGCTAGGGATATGATAGATGCTTCAGGTGAGGAAGACAGCAGACCTTGGCAAGGCTCGCTCTCTGGATCAGATCCGTATTCTACACGTCTGTTGATGAATCAGTACACCGTCTTACATTCAATGCCGGCGTTTCTATCGGTCATCGCGACAACAATACTTTCAGTATGCCAATGGCCGTATCATTGGCCCCCCCCAACCTGTCAATATATCGGGCTATCGATCCATGGCAACTCTAGGATCGTTAAGGCCAACAAATGCACCTTTGCACACAGCGTCTGCAGTAGAACCTTAACCAAATACGCTGTTTGAGTAATTGCTTGTGCTGTGAAGCCGTTGAATGAGAGGGAGGCGCTTGCTAGGTGGAAGATACAATCAAAAGTGCTTGGATCTGCCAGATAATTCAACACGATATACATGAAGAACGATGCAGCAGGTTCTGAGCTAGCTTCTTGGTCGCTGGAATGACGGCACTACAAAATAGCAGTGTAGTTGCAAACAATTCGTCGACCAATATCTTGTCCCTATCATCCAATCTTTCGGCCCTTTGTATCGACAACGATATGCCTTCTCTCGGTTGTGGAATATACGTTATATGAACATTTGATCGATAAAACTTCTACGATACAACTGGCCAGAACTGAAAGACGTGGTAGAAGATACATTGAAACCTAGTCTATCTACCTTTCCCAAGTCGTCCGTTATTGTCCAACAAGCTATCAGTATGGCAAGTTTTGAAACAATTCGGTACATCACAAAATGATATGCCACCAATGCTGACGCTCAGAATCTGACCTCTTTCGATTCTCCACTCCAAATCCCCGGAACCACAACGCAGTAGCGATATACATCTTGGGTGTCACTCAGTTAAAGTTGTGTCTGCCTTCGTGGGCCATAAGTGGATCGTGCAGACTTAGCACATGGATTTTGTTGTCGCAAGTGACGCGCTTGAAGGATAAGGTGCGCTGCTGGGGTTCCAGGCGCTTGCCGCACTTGTTGTGTGGTGCGTTTTGGATGCGTGAGTTTCGTATATAATCGCAGAGGTGCGTTTCAGGTAGGGCGGAAGGGCCTTCGGTCATTCCTGCACAGAGCTATCTTCTGGCGTTGTGTGCGCCACTCTCATAATTGACAAGATGCTCATCTGTAGCTTAGATTCGTGACGTACGACCTTGAGCCTGGAGCCACGATGCTAAATACGACGTGGAAAATCCTCTTGACAATTGCATTGCTCATCCTTTGTATCGATGGTGCCACCATTCCCGTCTCGATCGCTGTATTTCTCAATAACGAGCATGAGTTGTCAAATGCCTCGTCAGATGGCCTTTCCGAACCAATCAACTCTCAAGGACCCGCAAAGTCAGATCTAAACGCAACCGGAGTCTCTCCGAACGGAACTGCAGGGCAAAATAACCTCAGCTGGTCACGATACGTTACAATAGGGATTCAACGTACCAAGAGCTTATTCCCCGGAACTCTTCCAATATCAATCAAGACCTACTCCTGTGACGGTCATGACTATTCCCACTGGCATTACCTAAATTGCTACACCATCGCCTTTTCTGGGCTGAATCCCACAAGCTCTGCATCGATAGAGGGTCGTTGGGACCAGATGAAGGCTGATATACCGTACTGGAACGTGCCTGTGCAGTCAATCGGCAGGCAATTATCTCCTCCAATAGTGCCTTGGCCACCATTTATGGCTCTAGATGACGTCGAAGGGTTGGCGAGGAGTATGGGACATACGCATCGATACCACACAGTCACATTGGAAGGGGTGCAAGGGAGCCGAAATAGCTTCTATTATAAGTTTTACTCGCGGGAGGTGGAGCCTTGGCATTGTAGTTTCCATGATGCGATGTTGGATACAGTTGCGAATGGTACTGTGGAGGTGAGCGACGTTTGACGGAATGGATAAGGAAAGCCTTTGAGCCAAGTATGGAGACTGTGCTCTTTGTGCTGAGGAAATTTCAATCGATTCAAAGCGACTTGTTGGCGACCGTCAGACACGTGTGCCAGATCCTCCCAATCGAGTCGATAGTGAACGCCATGCACCTTGAGGCCGAATAGACAGTCAGACTGAAGGCGCTGATTTTACAAGATTTCGACGCACCAAATTCACCGGTGAAGCGCTTCGATCAAGTCCATACGTGGATAAGCCACTAATGGAAGCTAGTCTGATCGTTCATGGTATGTATATTCGATCTTTTTTTCGCATATTATTCCGAATACTTCCCTCGATTGCTCTTTGATGACTCGGCATTGATGCTTTGTGAGAGGACAAAAGACCCTCCCCAGGCCCAAGGTATCCTCAATGGTCTATTGGTCACGGACAATACCATTATAGCAGAAACAATGGTCAATTACGAACCCCTTTGATCCTAATCCGGGACATCAAGAAGCCATTGACACTGTATTATGAACCCTACTCTCTCACCATCCTCTGATCCCCTCTCTCATCCTTCTTTCCCAACCACCAAGTCTTATATATACACCCCCCACTTCCCTAAACCAGCCTCCTTACCACCAAGAACATCAACACCCAGCCACCGAGTCCAATCCTCCACATACCCCCCAAAATGCGTTTTCCCCTACCCAGTCAGACTTACGATCATTGCCCATCGCATACAGAACCAAGAAAGCCGTCATGGTATCATATCGGAAGCCAGACTTCGTGGAATGTGGCTCGGCAGAGAAATTTCTGGCTCAAGGTTGGGTTGGGAGTGGGTGCGGTGGGTTTTGTGGCGTTGGGGCTTTTTCTGGTCTTGTTTCCGCTGCATGTGCATGGGAAGCTTTAGGTGGGATGGTTCGGGAGTGGAGAATGGAAGGGAATGGTCGCGGAATTTTGAGGTTTTGGGAAGTTTGGGTTTCGGTCTGGACAGGACTGTTGGTCATTCTGGACAGATAGATTACCAGAAGCGTGACAAGAAGTGATTGATGGCCTTCCTCCAGACACGGAAGTACTAGAGTTGAAACTGTGACATATCATGGAGCACGCAAAACAAGTGTTCCTCATGATGTGCACGACAGGCCTTGTTCTCTAGACTCCGTATGACACTTAATCCATAATAAAATTTGCCAACCAAGTTCTAGATCAACAAACCAAGAATGGCCATTACAAATGAGAAGTCGACCGAGGGTCGGTTGCAAAAGTCCCTGCCGACTTTCTCTGGTAGGGAGGCGGGAGAAAGTCGGCAGGGACTTTTGCAACCGACCCTCGGACAGCGGAAAAGCTTCGCAGTGAATATGCAAGTTTCACCCCCTAATTATGTATGAGAGTCTGCACCTGCATTGTCTTTTGCACTGATCTCTTTCGAGAGAGTAGTCGTAGAACATACCCTTTACCTTACTTCACCGGACGTATTCAGGACGTCAGTAATGTGACTCCGGAGCAGATAGTGATAGAGAACAGAAATAGAAGGGGTCACTGCCAAGCTTTCTCAGGTATTCTGCAAACGCCAAATTCCAAGGCACCGTTGCCAAGACTTTTGACAGGCGAGGCGCGTTTGTTTACTGTTGTAGAATCGACCATCACCATTGTAACGTTCACAACTTACACTCTTTACTCACTGCTTTATGTTCTTTCCTTTGTTTCTTTCATTTTGCACATACGTTTGTTTATACTGTTACCAGGAACGCCATGAAGGGAGCAGATCCTAGTGAGATGGTGGGTTCAAGCCTAATCCTCTTCTTTCCATGCGTCTCCCGCTGCAGGAACCCGCGTATGCGATGCTAATCATCGTTCATGCAGCTCGAAGGTACCTTGCAGCAACTCCAGAACGCTGCCAACACACCCAATGCGGTGCCCTCCACAACGTCGAAGACCTGGACGAATCCCCGAAAGCGTCCCCACCACGAGTCCACGTCCCTCTTCGAGCCGATCAGCAACGATGACGCTCTACGGGAGGGGAATTATGGGAATGAGCTACACGATTCGAAGAGGAGCAGGGCAGCGGAATGGCCACTTAAGAACACCGACTACACAGCGGACAGTCGGAAGCAAGGTGAACGTAATGATAAAAGGTCGAGCTCTACCAGCATACGCCCGGGCAAATTCCTGGAGGGGAGCATGAATGATAAGATTAGCCAGAAGCCTCCAAGTCTATACACGAGAGACGAACAGGCTATGGAAGAGTATGCGAATATGAATGGGAACGGTGACCGGGAGATGAACATGGACGTAGACATGACTTATGATGCGGGGATTGAGTCACATAAGCCATCGGGAATGTTTCGCTTCGGAAAGGCAATTGCGAATGCCTTCAAACCGCTCACGGCGTGGCAGGGTAGGTTCAAGGAGAAGGAGAAGGAGAAGGAGATTTCCACGAGCCCAGAGAGGAATATACTTCAAGAGCGTCAAGCCAAAGCCGCCGACGCTTACGCTGAATTGAAGAAAAGCGGCTTCAAGGGAACGCAGGCATATCGTGGCGTTGATGATCCACCGGCAATCAAGGTTGAGGACATGGAGAAGCAGAAGAGCCCCTTTCGGGACTCCGGCATTGACATGAGCGGTGAAGGATCCTCTGAATGGACGCCCAATGATCAGCTCATTGATTTCACTGATGCGCTGTTGGTGCCTCCGCCGCCGCAAAAAGCTCGCGCGTCCAGTGCATTGTCTGAAGCAAGCTCTGCACGCAAAACGACCCATCATCTCCGCAAACCCTCTTTGCAAGGACTGAAGAAGGCCGCTTCGCAGATCCACCTGTCCCCCGTCAAGAAGTCGTCAGAGACACCCCCAGTCCCATCCATCAAGGTCGAAAGTGCCTCGGAACACGCTCTGTTGAGTCCTCCAGGTCTGGGGCTTCGCAGGGAGCCATCGAAGAGAGACATTGCAAAGCAGTACAAGCTCAGCAAGAAGGTCAGTGACTTGGAGAATAAGCTTGAGACAGCCCGTCGACAGTTGGAGCTGTCCGTGTCGAATGCGCCGCCCGTCCCTGATCTGCCTCCCCATGTGGGTCGAAAACCTTTCCGGCCGGGTACTCTGCCGTCGCTCCCTTCTGAACGGAACATGACACCTCTCAAGGATACTCCAGCACCGCCTCCTCCCATGATGAAAGGGGAGCTACTAGGCGAGATACTTCAAAGCCTACCGCCAAGACGCAGCAGTGCTCGCCTAATCCAGGACTCTAATCCATTCACCCCAATGACAAGAACCGAGGGCGTTCGAGACCTCGAAGGTAGAAGAAACAGTACAGAAGTCGCAAGACCTCGTACGTCCCGTGGCATCAAAGCCCAGACACCAACAGGCGTGCACAAGCGCCTACCAAGGATTCCCTCAAAAGCATTAAACAACTCACCATTGACATACGCTGAGAACGTGCCATCGTTCCCCAAAGCTTCCAAATCAATCCCTCCAAGCAACGACATTCCATCAGCCCCAGCAGCCAGTAAGGTGACCGACCACACATCTGTGGCACACAACCATCGTCTCCCTCCCACATTCGTCGGCCGCCCTACTACTCCCTCAACCATACCTACTCAATCGAAGAAGCTCAACCGAGGAATCTCCCCGCCTCCGCCAAGTCTAGCCTCCGCCAAGAAAGCGAATATCGCATTGGAGAACAGTGCCACGCCAATGGAAGGAATCGAGCCATCCTCATCAGCTGTCGCCGCAGCGCACCCTCCAGTATCAAAAGCCCCCTCGAATACCAAACGAGGCATCTCACCGCCCCCACCTAGTCTAGCCTCCGCCAAGAAACCAACGATACTATCCGATGAGACTGCTACACCTGCAAAAGTACCTGGTTCAAGTGGTTTCCCCCATATCGATCAAAGTGGCCCTCTCCAAACCATTTCACTACAAGCGTTGAACGGAGACCCGATCAAGAAAGCTACCGCTGTCAAAGGCCAGATCTCACCTGGGACGCAGAAAGAGGCTTTCGAGTGGGGTGATGATGTTTTTTGAATACGTTGAAACTCTGCTTAGCATGCGTTCTTCCTACTCCTCTATCTCGACCGATACGATACGACACGATACGGTCCTCCCTACTGCAAAATGAGTCGCATATTCATGCCCTTGTACATTCTTACACCCCCTGTACCTTCTAATACCGCTGAGCCGAATACCCCAAGAAAGACTGTGATGTGAGCTGGCGATGGCACATATGGAATGTTGTATATTAGCAAGGAGTCTTGGTGTTACGCAGATGCGAACTATTAATTCATTCGTTGATGAATGGATTATGTACCTACATGTGGTTACCCACGTGAATGGACCGTAATTTATCTATACCGTCCCTTACGAATGATAGATGGTTTATGCACTTTTGCTATGGAGTGTTGATTCACAAAGAACTCGAGAGTCCCCTTCCTCTTCCTATTCCCTTCCCCCTTCCTCTTTGTCCTTCCCTTCAATAAAAGACTTACTCCAAACATAATAAAAACTATAAAAAAATTCCCAACACAAAACTCTCACCCCTAACCATCAAAAAAGGCAAGCAAAGACTGCACTGATTCACCTTCCGCATAAGGAGCTTTTCCTATCGAAGACGGCGGCTGGCCCGGTAGAGTCTGCAGTAGGCTCTACTGTGTGTATCCAAAAACCTACACGATAAACACATTGAAAGTATAGCATGTTCTTCAAAATTGACCGGTGGAAAGGGATGTTCGAAGCAGGATTGTTGTTGGGAGCGCTACATTTTCATATTCTATGCCAATTGAATGCTTTTCCAAGACCGTCTCTTTCACCAGACGCGCAACACGCATTCATACGATATTATAGACAAACTTCCAAAAAAGCTCGCCACCTACAACATAGTATTAACCCGAACACATCATTCTCGATAGAATATCCTTATACGCGTTCTCCCCAAGTCGAGTATATGTTGTCGATTTTGTAGAGTGTTGACTTTGCGCAAACGACTTCTCTACTAAAATATTATCGTTTGGAGTGAGTGATTGGAAAGGGATTTCGAAGACGCTTAGGATATCATGTCTTGAGTTTCGTTGGAGAGGCTACGGTGTATCACCTGTAAAATGCGGTGTTTCTGCGGAATATTTTGGGAGCTTGCGTTTGTCAAGCCTCGACAAGACACATCTAATAATATATAGAATATAGTAATAAGGAATCCTTTTCTAAGAGAGCGACTCCTTAGTGGCTTGCGTCTTTAGTTCAGTTGGGAGAAGGTCAGACTGAAGTTCCAACTTCTGTTATGACATCTGAAGGTCACCCATTCGATGATCAGACAGACCACCCTACTTAGACCCCCTTAGGTATGGATAGGTACCATACTATCCAGGAATCACAAAGAATGGAAGCTCGGATCTCGGACGCTACTGACGCTAATTCGCCATCGTGATGTATATATTAGACTCATGTATATCATATCAATGCTAGTACTATTCATTACACATGTTCCAGCCTCCTCAACTCCCTCCTCTCCGACCCCTCATTCCCCTTCCCCCTCACCGGCAGCGGTCTCAACGGCCACTCCTCCACATCCCCATCCGCATCCAAGATCGAGAACATCGTCGTCGTCGTATCCTCACCCCCCATCGTCCTCGGCCCATCATCACCCCCAATGAAACTCCTCATCCCCGTCATCCGCGCCCCCGGAATCGCCACATCGTCCAAGTCCCCCGTCCCCTCTGTCGACTCTGTCAACCCACTTCCCTTCTTCGCCCCCAACAAACCCACCCGCCGCCTCCACACGCTCCCAAAGCTCCACTGCTGCTGCCGCGGACTGTGCGCGCCGCGACTAGTGCCAGCAACGAACATGATCCGGAATGCAGTCAGCGAGATCGTGGAGACGGAGACGCAGGATTCGATCTGCTGCCAGAGGTAGACCCAGCCTTCGTCGAAGGCGTGGCGGTAGACGAAGCCGGAGATGCGGATGATGGCGATGAGGATCATGAGGACTTGGAGGCAGAGGAAGGCGGCGAGGCCGAGTTTTTGCTGCGTTTGCATCTTTACGCGCCAGAGGATGTTGACTGGGATTGCTAGGACTAGGAGGTTGGAGTCAGATTGATTACGAGGGGTTGCTTAGGGGGGCGGTAAACAGAAAGGAGTGTTAGCATACTCATGAGATCGGTGAGGATATCCAAAGCGATTGCTATAGCTCCGACCTCGCGGGCGTAGCTGACAGAGCAGGATACTATCCCCACGCATTAGAATATTACATCCTATTGGTATGGAAAGGGGCTACTCGGGAGACATACAAGCTATCAAACCGTCATGGGGACACGCGATGACCCCATCGATCAGAGAGAAAAGATACACGACCGCCGTGACTGCAACTACGACTCTCCAATAGCGGTGAATACTCGGCAGCCGCAGCACGAGATTCCGAAAGAAAGAGAGAAAGCCAAATTTGACGGCAAAGATGGTGGTCCAGCTCAGGATCAGATAAACCCAATTGAAGCGTGCGAAAAAGTTGATTTTGCGCAGCAGCGTGTCCAGGTCGGTGATGCCCGATCCGCCGCCGCCGAAGAGGCCGATGGGATTGAGGCTAGTGGCTTCGATCAGGTAGACGGTGGGCGTTGCGTAGAGGAGGAGGATCGTGGCGGCGGTGAGGCAGGAGCATGCGAAGAGGAGAAGCCAGTCGTCCAGGCACAGGCGTTTGGTTATGTGCAGGCCTTTATTGATGTGCAGGCGGACGACGATACGGGCGAGAGCGACGGAGATGGCGACACCGTAGGAGAGACCGGTAATGATCTGACGGCGGGAAACGGGGGTTAGCATGAAGGTTACAAGATGGCGCAGTTGGAGTTTCGCATTAAGTAATTTGATGTTGTTGACATGTATATACGACGTAGAGTTCCTATTCCGAATGACGCACCTTGATGGCCAGTATTGGAACTTTACCGGTCTGTTCTGTCATCGTTCGGCTGCTTGCGAAGAACAAGGGTGGTGTTCCTCTCCAGGTGATTTCCTACCAGAGGAAGAGGTCGAAGCTACCCACACATCGCAACGGCACATCCATGTTGACGAAAAGTGAAGAGATCGATGTTTCACTGTCAGATATACGGGTGTTTCGGTTCTTGCATTCGCCCACCACTGTTCAGCATTGCCGAATTCTGACTTCCAGGCGTTCGTCGACCCCAGATTGTCAATCTTAGCTTGCGTGCACCAGCAGTAGCAATCTGCAGCCATCTGCAGGCTGAACAAAGCAGTCACCTATCAATATGCCCAGCCCACCATCATCCTGAAACGCACGGTCCTGAATACGGCCCGATCACTCACCCTAAATGTCGTGTATCGTGGTGGAGTGACTAAGCAGGTATATCAGTACTGACGCGCAAATGGGAACGACGCGCTTAAGGATGGCTTCACGGCACACAATAATATTGATGGATGCATCATTTGCTGTGGCTGAACTAATGCAGCAACCATGGTCACTTGACCCAAGCTGGAAATTGCTTTGGTTGTTGTAGCAGTTGGTGGTGTAGCTCGAATATGCAGCTTCCTTAGCTTGGATCGAGAATTAATGCGACTCTTGTACCCAAAGCCAAGGCATCTCCGTGAAAACTGCGGGCATCGCTGAGGACCCATCTGTGACGTTCACAGATAAGCTGGCACTCTTGACGCTCGTTGGTCTGGCGTTCATGATGGGGTCCTGACCGGCGAATTGCGAGTTTTATTCAGAGATGATGAGAGCGTCTCTGCGCTAACAATCCGAGGACATGATTGCTTAAGGTATACTTGATCATAATCAACCATTATGGTATTGTATGTGTTGGGACCGTGCCAGAGCAAGTATCTTAGCATCGACGAATTTCATTGTCTCATGTACTGCAATCAGTATCGATATGATAGCCGTGTAGCTTCCAATTGAAGCGAAAAAGGGTGCTGGATCATCGGTCGATATAGCCCCCAGAGAGCAGAGCCAATGTCGATATTGAAGTTGAGTAGCTTGCTGAAACTTGAGTTTATCATGTGAGCCAGCCAGGCTGAAAGGTGGATACTCACTTTTGTCGATTCCCATCCATCATGAAGCCGCAATCATGAGCAGACGCGAGCCGGCAATTACGGGCTGCAGTATCGACACTGTTCGACGGCCGCGATACCACTACCGATCGCTCTTCTGAAGGTTTATTCAAAGAAGTTCATCAGACCGACGCGCGTACTATCTATGGTGTTGTTCTACCGTATTGAAGATCGAATTAGCCTGGCCCCCAAGTGATTCTGTCGCATCGGTCCGAAACGTGGAGCTTGTTTGGCCTTTTCGGTTTCAAGCTCGTCTTTAGTGACGATTTGCAGTTGAAAACCTCAAAGTCATAAATACGGTAAACCGCTAGACGTATATCGACAAGTAGAATCTGCATAGCGTATTGCTTGCGATAGGCTTCCTTAGAGAGGCGGTACCGGTGAACCTAAATCTCTACGCTGTTCGGTTCGTACTACACCGTGGAGCGGGCCTAAAGGTCCTGCTCAAAGTAAGAAGCAGCTCCAGAGAAGGCCTAGGAATCGAGACATCTATTAGGACAGCAAAAGGATGGACGTGGTGATACTCAACAAACTAAGATGATAATCGAGCGGAGAGTGACCTAGATCCATCAGCGGCTGTTGTAGAAGCACGTTTCACCATTCACTGCCTATGCAAGCCTGGAATTCGAAAGCCTGTTCAGATTGTTGCTACATGAAATTGGAAGGAAAATATGGAGTGTACACTGTTCGCGAATGAACAGAAACACTAGAAAATCGCAGTTCCATTGACGTGGGAGCCGACACCACCTGCCGCACGACATTAGCCGGGTCCCACTCCTGTAGTAGAATCAAACCTCACCAGGGACGTTAGCTGGCGCACTCGTGACAAAGAAAGTCCAGCGTTTCTTCTCCTTGCAGGTTTGGGACAGCCTTTCGAGGTCTATCATCTCCCCAAGTGGGCAACCCCATAGCGCAAGCAGATACTCGTGGAGGTAATACTCTGCCACTGTCATTAGCGCTCTTCTCCCAATGGGACGTGCGCCCTTGTCAATTTACCTTGATTGGTTGGCCATGCTTCAAACGTCGGACTGTCCCCTGCAACAGCCGCAAAGTAGCAGTCATGCAGCCACTCGATCATGGCCTCCTCCTGCTTGACCCCCGCATATCTCTGTCCGTCGTCCGGCCCCAGCTGATGTGGCCGCAGAGCTAGCTTGTTCCTTTCGTCTTCTGACTTGCTGAAGTATGTCTTTATGAAACCACTCCTAATAAAAAGGAGATCCCCAATCTGTATGTCTCCGCCTTGCGCTTGTGGCCGTATGTCAATGCCCTGGTCCTTTCCGCATGCCTCAAGCTCGGTGTACGAGATACGGTCCGCCTCGTAAGAGTTGATGGCGACACCTTTCTTCTCACAGTATGATTTGTAGTCAAGAAGCACGCCGCGACCGGCGATGCCGTGATCGGACCAGTGGTGGATGGAACACTTGTGGTTCGCTGTTGGACCAATGATGTCCGAGCCATGGGTATCGTTATAGAACGTCTGGGTAGGTACCCAGGCGAAATGTCTGAAGCCATCCCATTGGGTGCCGCTTTGCGTGTTAAGCTTGTATGTATCATCGTAGGCGACATTCTCCATGAGAGTCTTGATCTCGTGCTGGAAAGACTCTCGGGCGAAAGCAGGTACTTCGGGGTGGTTCAATGGGAGGCTAAACCCAAGAGCTTAGTCAACGAAGAAAGAAGATGGCACTCTCCTACTTCAATGGAACCATCTCTCCACTTTTGATCACGCTAGCAGCCGCAGCCTTGACTCTGGTTGGAGTCAAGAGGTTCAGCCGGCCGATCTGTCGACATGGTTAGGAACGAAGTTTACAGAGTGGGCCGTAGCCACTGACGTTATCCTTCTGTCCCCACACCCAGGCTGTCTGTACTCCTGGAGGCGCGTACGAAGGCTGAGGGACATCCTTCCTTTGAGGGAAGCTGGTACAGTCTGGGTCGAACGGAATGGTGGCCGCAGTCTTCTTCATAGTCAGTAAATCTTTCACCTGGCCGAGTCGACGCTGAGCCACGACCTTGCTGTCTGCCATTGTTATTGTGGCTTGATGAGTGATATGCGACGATTAAGTGAGGAGTATGCAACTTTGTGAACAGTTGAGTAGAACAGAGGAGTTGACAGAGAGAACAGCGAGTTGGGACCGCATTGATGCTTCATCCCCGCTCTCGGGACCACAGCCTAGCACTACGTAGACGTGATCGCCATTGCGGGGACAGAGAAAGTGTAGACCTTGGGCCAGTCTGCCATTGCCGGCTAGACTTCACGCCAGTTGTGAGAATCAGTCGTGTAGTGTCCAAATGAGTGAATATGTAATATGGGTGGGTACGGTATGTTGTATCTTTACATTGCATAAAATGAAGAAAAGAGAAGCCCGGAGCCTTGGCATGGCGCTAGTCCTTTCCTAGATTAGGTGTCCCCGTGCCCAAAATCCTTGGAATTTGACCACTCCACTCAGCACCTATCAACAACCAATCTATTGAGAGTCCACAAAAGTCAATCGCGTTGGGAGTAATCGCTGATGTGACTACTCTACAACCCGAGCACGTAAAAAGTCGATCAATCAATACTAACTTGGGAGTACGAGTCGGTAGCTCATCACCCGAACTAGCAGTACTGAACTACGTGAGTACGCTCGTCGATAGCTTCGCACAGCTTGAACAGTGTTCAGCTTTCTTGAAGCCGAACTGACAACAATATGATCAGGAAGAAGCGGGCAAATTCTCGCAAACGTTCAGGCCATGCCGCGACCTCTCTCTATGGCCCTCTGCGGCCTCATCAAAACCGATATTCAGAAAGGCCTCAGTCCCGAGATCCTCAAATCCAGACACAGAATATCAGACAAGAAGGCACGGGCGATGATAAAGCTTTACGAAGAGACTGGGGAAGTGTACAACACGAACAAGAAGAAGGGCAGCGGACGGCCATTGAAGCTGAAGCACGAACATCAGGAACATTTACGTCAATTTCTGACAGATCACCCCGAGGCTTTCTTGAAAGATATGTGCAAATTCATGTACCAGGAACACGGGATGGAATTGACCGAGAGTACCTTGCAGAGATTCTGCAAGCGCATAGGTGTGTCAATTCAAGACCCAGTCCCCAGCGTTTGGCAATGCTGACCTCGGCTTGGACAGGCTGGAAATTAACACCGAAGAACAGACCAAGGGATCAACTGGGTTCGTGGACCAGGACCCTGCCAAGAGACAATGCCGACAACGCTATTCGCGGCACTCGGCCAAGCAAGAAGCGGCAAGCAGACTATGGAAAGAAGATGAGCTACACTGCGAGGAGGTTGCTACTGGAGAAGACACGGAAATTCGTCCAAGAATACATGTCGCAACCACGCTTCGATGGAAGCCACGATTATCAACATGTCCTACGCGTGGTTGCCTTGAGTATGGAGATCTTGAGAGTGGAGCAGAATACGTATCGAAAGATAGTCTTCGAAGGTCTCATCGTCGAGCTCGTAGCTCTCATGCACGATATAGATGATCAAAAATATCGCCTGCACCCTAGTGACGAGACGGAGAGCTACCCTTCACCACCAACCACCAATGAACAAGCCCAGCCAAACCTTTTCGATCCATTCCAGCCTCCCACAACGAGTCAACGCCTGCCAATTCCTCCCAACATCGACCCCAACCTCGAATCTTCCACCCCTCCAGTCCCTTCTGTCGAAGGCCACCTTCTCCGGATAGGTTGGCCAGCGGCTATAGCTTCGAAAGTCGGAGCCATAACCCCATTCATATCATACACAGCCGAGACCACCAACAAAGCAGGCTTCGCCTCCGCTCTCGCTTTCTTCCCCGAGCTCGCAGTCGTTCAAGATGCCGACCGCCTCGACGCCATTGGCGCTACCGGCATAGGTCGAGCCTTCACATATGGAGGTGCGAAGGGCAAGGAGGGGGGCATGGCAGATACGCTCAAGCATGCGGAAGAAAAGCTGAGCAAACTCGAGGGCATGATGAAGACGCCAGAGGGAAAACGGTTGTCCATTGTCCGCGCGGAGCGACTGAGAACTTATGGCCGCTGGTGGCTTGAGGAGATGAGACAGGTGGGTATGGCCGGGGAGGGAGCAATGGAGTGGACAGAGGGCGTATCGCCATGGGCGACCGAGAACACGCCTGAAGCGGAAGATGGTCCTGGTCTTGCGCAGGAGGCTGCTGAGACGGCGACGGATCCGCATCAGCCCAGCGTGGGGGAGGCGTCGTCGAGTGCGAGTGCGCATGCGAACATGAATGTCGAACGGCGTGCTTCGGTTGCGAACATGCTTGGGACTGCAGGCGAAGGGGCGATTGATGACCCGGGAAGTCAATTGATGGAGGCTATTTCTACCTCGACATGAGAGGGTGGTTCTCGATTGAACGATTATGATTCATTATAGCTATGACTAGCACTTTGGCAGAGCAGGAGCGTAGCTATCGACTTGACTGCATTATGTAGCTTTTCCTTCCCAAAACCATTCGATGTTCAAGACAAATGTAATTTAGATGTTTATCTCAAGTCTACCTCATTCACATCTCCCAACTCGACCCCTTTTTAATGGAAAGTGTCATACAAGTTTCATTCCCAACTCAACCCCATTTTCATGGAAACTTATGATACAGGTGTCGATCTAATGATGAAGGTTCTGAGATGAGAATGTCACAGCAGGGCTCCGCGCTTAGCTTAGATCTTGCGTTATGGAGGAGGCGCCTTCTGACCAGCAGCAACACAGCGTCCTGGCGTGCCCCTGCATCATGGCTGGGTCTGAAGCATGGCTTCTGGAGTGATGTGTGTGTATAGGTAAATCTCTTTCGGCAGCGCCATAGCCAAGTTCAAACCGCCATATGTCCTATCCTCTCGTTGTCTCTTCTCATGATACTGACTAGATCCAGCAAGCCGTATTGCCCATGCCGAGTCCACCATATTGCGCTCTTCGTTTGCATATTTGACTGTCCCGTATGTATGGTAGAGCGCTGGATGTCTGATGTCTTTGGAGCGGAGTGGTAGCAACTATTTCATCGCAGGGGAGGGCGCAGGGGATAGTTTGTTGGAATAGTTGGGGTGACGGTGTGGGTGTGTTCCATCTATATCCTTGTTCCTCGTTTTCTTCTGAAGGTCTCGTGTGGCTTATGTAAGGGCTTGTATCTTGTCTAGATTCCTATCACAAGATTGGTCCATGCTGGTCTTTGGCTGTCAATCGAGTCTATTAAAGGCGTTGTATACCTTACTTTCCTGTGTCTAGGGAGGCCTCGGGGGTCTTAGCGTGCTTGGCAGCCTTCCATATTCTAATAATTATTATGGGTAGGACGATAAGGAAACGATGCGTCGTGTCTTAGCACACATAGTAAAGACACATGTCGATAGGTCCCTTTGCTACATCGAGTAGATCGGAGCTGGGACCCCCCACGTTGTGAAGAAGGTGAGAATCGCGTGAGTCGTTGTGGGAAAAAAGGGGCCTTGTGAAGCCTATTCTATAACAACAACGATCGTAGCGAGTCACAATCCTGTCATGTCACTGCCCCCCGATGGCGCTGTCTTCTCACTCAAGGGCGCTACCGCCGAGATTTACCTTGGTATCGAAGCAAATGCTGAATACGCCGGCGCAAAGGCAATAACAGCAGCCGCCTCGGAACATCCTCTGCCAAAATGGTACCTGCAAAAGGAACAGGACGCTCACTATCTGATCAACGCATCTGCCCCGAACGTGTGTTTGAACGTGTCCTATGAGAGCAAATCTGCAGGTGCTGTCTTGCAGCAATGGTCATGCAATGGCGGTGCAAGCGAACTATGGATCCTATCGCCCGCAACAGATGACACTTTCTCATTGGTCAACAAGAATAGCGGCCTGGCAGCCGGAGCATCTCATGTGGCAGTCGGCTCCAATATCATACAGTTGGAATCTGCGACTCATGAATTAGGTAAATGGACAGTTGTCCGGCATCTCACCCAGGGCAATCAAGCTTCAATCACTCAAGAGCCTGATCAGATCGCTCCGCTGGCTAGTGATACGTATTCTTACGCTCCAACATTGACTGATGAGATGATTTACAACATCTATGTACCGATATATTCCCGGACTGGTGATTTGCAGGCAGTAAGCCAAGACCTACCGCGTATGGCGCGCTTGGGGTTTTCCAGCATTCTGATCATGCCTATCCATCCTATTGGCATCCCCACTGGCAAGCACCCAGCTGTCGAAAGTCCTTATGCCGTAGCAGACTACTTCGCTGTAGCGCCAGCCCTAGGCCAGCTGTCAGACTTTGCAAATTTGGTGAGCCAAGCGCACACCTTAGGTATCAAAGTGATCATGGATGTGGTCTTGAACCATACTGCGTGGAATCATCCACTCGTTACGCAGGCTGCCCATTACTACGTCCACACGGACAAGAAGAAGCACGATCCAAATACCATAGCGCAAGCTTTCTGGTTTGAAGACGTTGCGCAGCTGGACTTCAAACACGGAACACATGTCCGAGATTATATGATCAAGATGCTCAGGTGGTGGATGGAAAATTTCAGTGTAGATGGATTTCGCTTTGACACAGCTGATAACCCGTGCGGGAAGGATCGCATGATTCCTGCCTCAGCCTGGGTTGCTATTGGACAGAGTCTGAAGAGCGTCAACCCAAGAGTGATTCTGCTTGGCGAATGCACCAATCCCGATCTATCTCTACGACCTTTCAACATGGACTACACTAATTACTCACTTCAGCCTGCTGTTGCCTTCGCAGTCAGATCCCAGGATGCGAGAAATTTGAGCAAGGTGTGCACTCAATTGAAAGCAGCACACCCAGTGGGTATGCTGCACACTTCTATCATGCAAACATGGGACATGGATCTGGATCTCAAGGTGTATGGTGGACCAGAGGGAACAATGGTGGCAGCTGTGTTCAACTTCACCATCGAAGGCGTACCTATGCTATTTGCGGGCGAGGAAGTAGCCAACGACCGTAGCGGCGTGAACACTCATGCTGCGGTTAATTGGAGTGGGCCACTTGCCACTCGCTTTGAGACTTTCTATACCCAATTGGGCATGTTACGAAGAAGGTCCCTTGCTCTTCGACGTGGTACAACTACATGGCTGAAGATAGCTGGAGGTGGTCCCGGGTTGGTTGCGTTCACTCGGACCTGGGAACAAGAACAATGTCTGATAGCCATCAACTTCTCTGCTTCAGCCGTTCAAGGCGCATTACTAGGATTGGTGACTGATGGTTGGACTGCGGTTACACCATACGGTGCACTGCGTCCTGCAGCACATCCAGCACCTCCCGCTTTGAACCTAGGCTCTTGGGACTTTGTCATATTTGTGCGTGACCAAAGCAAAACGGCTCAGTGAGAACTTGATAGATGTCCTAGAAGCGCTTTAATGGCGATAACAACCTCGGCTATACTGGAACCATTTCATCAATACCGTCATACCAGCGCTGTGCATATTTACGGCAGGCCAGACACCGCTCAGACAAACAACTTGACTTCCAGCAGATGCTGCTATGCCCGTCAGCCTACTTCCAACTCACCAAGCTTGGTTACCTTCGTAATATCGGGCCCAAGACTGAAAACCCACCTATCATCTTCAGCGTTTTTGTTTGTCTCGGGACGGAGACTTGTTTGCTCCGTTTTTCGTTGTCCTAGAGTTTTCATAGCAATCAATAGCATACGCTAGATGCTACAGAGCATGACATATAGCGGGCTAGACAAGTAAGGTGAAGCCATGCAACAGCTCTCTACTCCACTCATCAAGGTAGAATTCGATCTTGTCTCAAAGTCTCTTGGTCAGTTTTCCCGCAGTCGATTCACCAGCAAAGTTGTGCAACAGTCGACTCTTCACCGCTCCAAGCCTTCAATGGGCTTGTAGGTTGGAAACTTCGAGATGGCACGGCCCAAGGCTTCCAAAAAGGCGACTCAATCTAAGAATAATATCCCAGGTTTTGACCCGGTCGCCGCTTCGACCACAAATCCGAGTCAATCCTCGAAGGCAGGATCACCTTCCGTCACTGGATCAACCCCACTCACTGCATCGCATGACGAATCGACCGTGCCACCGGTCCAAATAAACGCACCCGGCTTCATTGAAAGGCTAACGAACACTCGTATTCCGACCCGAAATGCCAACGAACATGTTAGCACTGGGCATAATCATGGTGGCACCGAGACTCTTTCGTATGGCAGTCTTCTAGATCTATGAGCATCAGTCAATATACTGATGAGTCTAGCATCCCACTCCGTCCTGCCAGTGCCTCAAATCCCAAGGTCCCTGATGCTGAGAAAGCATCGGAGTTTATCTCTCCCTCAAGTATGATACATTATCAACCTCGACCCGGTTACTGCACTATTGGTAGACCAGTCGAAGTGCTAGCGAATTACTTCGAAGTCAAACTACCTCCTAACCTTGTGTTCCATCGTTACAGCGTCACCATAGAACCTGACGTAAAGGGCAAGAAACGCAAGCAATTATTCAGGGTTCTCCTCACTGAAGTAAAGGAGCTGGTCAGTGTGAGGACTCAATTTGCCACTGACTTTCAAAACCTCATTGTATCCTGCACAGAACTGCCTTTCATCCAAGACAAATCCATCAAGTATCGAGCCGAAGGCGAGACACAAGCCAGTGATAGAGCCCAGGAGTATATCTGCAAGATCAGGAGAGTTTCTGACCAGCAACGCCTTGATATGAATGAGCTCCTTCAGAGCATCCATTCTCAGCAGGACGAGCCTTCCTACATGAACAAGATGTGTGTCTTAACCGAGACTCTGAACATACTCCTCGGTCATACCGTTAGGAAATCTACCAACATTACCACTGTTGGTAGTAAGAAAGCCTATGAACTGAGCCCCAATACCCCTAGACTTGATCTGACTGGAGCATTGGTGGCGCTCCGTGGATACTTCTCGAGCGCAAAGATCGCGGACGGTTGCATATTGTCGAATGTCAGCGTCAGCTATGGCGCCTTCTATGATCCCAAGCACCTGGACAAGTTGATGGATATCTATTGTGATGCGTGCAACCTGGGCTGGTCACCGGACTCTTTGAAGATCTTGGACAACTTCGTCAAGGGTTTACGAGTTGAGATTCCACACTTGAATAGGGAGGAGAACGGTCGTACCATCAAGAAGTACAAGACAGTATTCGGTCTAGCCAATCAATCTTCGGACGGACAGCGACCGCGAGATGCGGACAAAGACAGCTCCAGGAAGCAGGGCCCTCCACCACGTTTTACAAGATCCAATGATTTGCATGGATAGGGAGCCTCTTCAGGTCCCATTGGTGCGGGACCGAAAAATGTAAAGTTCTTCATGGAAATGAAGCCTGAAAAGCCCCGAAGGGATGGTAATCTCGATGCGGTGACATATGGGGGTTATGTTAGCGTATGGGACTATTTCCATGAGAAAGGTAATCCGCCATCACATTTCATGCTCGCTCTTCACTGAATCCATGCAGAAATCAAGATCAGAGACAATACATGCCTTGTAAATGTTGGCAACGCAAAGTTCCCCGTCTATCTACCGCCAGATCGTTGTCTCGTGAACCCTGGGCAACTTTTCAAAAGGAAGCTCAGTCCTACACAGACGGAAAGAATGATTGGATACGCAGTCCGTGATCCCGAACAGACGAGAAAGTCTATCTGCGACGAAGGTCTCCGTACTATGGGCTTTCTACCGTCCAGTGACAACCGCGGATCTCCGCAGATGCCCCAAGTAAGTATAGGCTCCAATTTTGTTGGTCATTCAAGCTGACGAGAAGAGACGCCGTGTGGCATCAGTGTATTGCCTGGCATGATCACAGTCAATGGTCATGTTCTAGGTTCTCCAACAGTGAAATACAGAGGTAACATGATTGCTACATCATCGGTCAAGAGTACTTGGAACATAGGACCCACGCCGCAAAAGAATGGGTCTACGATGACGCCACAATTCTGCGTGGCCAAAAATTTGCTCAAATGGGCCTATGTGGTAATTTCGTCGAACGGCCGTGCCACAGATTTACACAAAGCAAGGTTGAGTTCCTTCAGGCAGGGTATGAACAACGCTGGCATTGAGACTAGGGAACCACGGGATGAAGGTCCAATCTCTGATCACAACATCGCAACAACATTGGCTGCGAGATTGGAGGACTGGTCCGGAAAAGGTTGCCAATTAGTACTCATCATGCTGCCCGCCAAGTCGACCACCTTATACAATCAGATCAAACGACTCGGAGATGTCAAATACGGTATCCAGACGGTCTGCATTGGGGGATCGGACAAATTTTACAACCAAAAGACGAACGCCAGAGGTTCTCCCATCTTTGGCAGCTTACAGTATTTTGCCAATGTAGCGCTCAAAGTTAATCTCAAGCTGTATGGCATCAATCATGTGCTCGATGGTCCACCCCCGCGCGGACAAGGCTCAGGCCCACCATCCGGCTCCGGCCCTCTAGGTGTCATCTCTGCGGGCAAAACGATGGTGCCTGGTATAGACGTAACGCACCCATCTCCAGGTTCCGCCGAGAATGCGCCGAGTGTGGCTGCTATGGTTGCTAGTACTGATAACGTGCTCGTGCAATGGCCGGCGGCCCTTCGTATACAAAGGGTTGACACCAAGAAAGCGACTGACTCGGAGAATAAAGTGAAGGGCGCCCGACAAGAAATGGTGTCCGACATCAAGAGTATGTTCCTTGACCTCCTCAAAATTTGGAAGTCACGAAACAAGGATCTCTACCCTGAGAACATCCTAATCTACCGAGATGGCGTATCAGAAAGCCAATACGACCAAGTCATCCGCGACGAGCTACAACCCCTCCGCGACACATGCGCGTACCAATATCCCTCACAGACGAAAGACAAGCAACTACCACGCTTCACCCTCATCATCGTCACAAAACGCCACCACACCCGCTTCTTCCCCACCCCCAAACCCAACCCCAAGACCACGAGCGACCGCAACGGCAACCCCGAACCCGGCCTCCTCGTCGACCGCACCATCACCAACGCCCACACCTGGGACTTCTACCTCCAATCCCACGCCGCCATCAAAGGCACCGCACGCCCAGCCCACTACGTCGTCCTCGTCGACGAAATCTTCACCCGCATCTACAAACCCGCGGGCTCGACGCCGCTGCCGGCTCAGTGCAGGAGCGTGGCGGATGTGTTGCAGACGCTGACGCATGATATGTGCTATCTGTACGGGCGGGCGACGAAGGCTGTCAGTTATGTCCCTGCGGCGTACTATGCCGATCGGGCGTGTGAGAGGGGGAGGAGGTATTTGGGCGGGTTGTTTGATGGTGAGGGGGAGGGTGAGGGGGCGGTGGATGCGGTTGATGGGGATGTGGCTGTCATGAGAGGGTGAGGGAGTCGATGTTTTATATTTGAGGGGTGGGTGGGACGGTGTAAGGGATGGTGTGATTGAAGTTGGTGGTGTGCATTTGTCGGGTGCGGAGATGTTCTAAAACATATCTGCTTTGGGATGCTTGTGTTGATGAGTTCATATCCAAAGGAATACAAAAGCGTAACGAGCAATTTCCTAGTAACGATCCACGATGGAATCTTTCCCTTAAAATAGTCTTGCACCTTCCCTTCTCTTCTCTTCCCTTCTCTTCTTCAAAATCCTCCGCTGAATGAATGCTATTGATTTATTGATCGATTAAAAATCAATTCCAACGACGATCCTTGATGGATGCTAGATATATACTGAATGCTGGATGCTGGATGCTGAACACAACGTATAGATCTGGGTGTTTGATGCTAGGTAGATGCGGAAGGCTGGATGTTGGATGTTGGATGTTGAGATGTTGGATGGTGGATGGTGGATGGTGGATGGTGGATGATGGTGGATGGTGGATGGTGAATGGTGGATAGTAGATGGTGGATGGTGGATGCTGGATGGTGGATGGTGAATACTGGAAACTAGATACTAATTCGTAATATCATCCACGAACCAGTAGTACCAGATCTCAACAACAGATACCAGGTCGTATATAATCCCCCCTCCCCGGGTTTTGTAGGCGGGTGGGGGGATTGGGTTGAGGGGGGTGTTGGAGGGTTGGATGTGGATGGCGGGGGAGGTGGATGTTTGGCGGCGGGTGGGGGGGGGAGAAAGTGTAGATGCTGTCTGTCAAGACGGTTGCTGTAGGGTGGTAGGGTGTAGTCTTTGCCGGGGACGATGGCGATGTAGATGATGGCGTTGAGAGGGTAGCGGTGGGTTTTTGCGAGGGTTATGCTGGTTATGCCGATGATGAGGTCGTTGGGGCGGGCGGTGCGGCGGATGGCGGGTTTGCAGATTGCGAGGGTGAGGAGGGCGGGGGTGGTGGGGGTTGTTGGGGGAGGTGCGTGGGGGGCGACGCCGTCGTCAATGGTCAGTTTGTAGATGTATGTTTTTTTGGGGTCGAGGGGGGGTTTTGGGAGGGGTTGGTGGGGTTGCGTCGGGGGTTGGGGGGAGGGATTGGAAGGCCATTTGGATGTGGGTTGAGGCTTTGAGGGGTTGGTGAGGTTTTGGGTGGGTTTGGGTGGTCGGTTGGTTGCGTTCTGAGGTTTTCGTGAAGTTTGGAGGAGGTTGGAGGTGGAGAGGGGGGATGTTTTGTTTCGTTCTGTAATTTGTTGTGGGTGATTAGTCTTCAGGTATCACCATTGGCTCAGTCTTCTCACTGTGGCCCTTGGTATGGATGAGGAGCTTTGAAGATCTGAGATTTGTTTTTGTTTGGATCTTTGGAAGGCGATGGAACCGATTTGCTTGCGGTTTTCGAAGTGTACTGAGATTGCTGTGGTGCTTGCTAAGTAGGGTGAGTGGTAGCCGGATCGCTCATGGTAATGTAGATGGAGGAAGTGTCGTAAAAATGTTGGGTTCAAGTGATGAGGAAAGAAGTTGTGCCGTAGTTAGGCGGAAGGAATTTTGAAGTGATGAAAGGCGTTCTATACTGTGGTGAAAGAGAGACCATAGATTGAGGGATTTTTCAAATTGAAGTCGCCGAAGAAAGAAAGACAGTTGTCACCAGTATGAAGGCTTACTTGGAAAGGTTGGGCCTAGACGAGGAAAGAGAAGACAGCTGAGAGTGATGAGAAGTTTAAGCCTCTGAATTCCATTATTGAGTTTGGTCGATGCAAACATCGGATTGACAAAATACGGAACCGCCGTTTTATACATCATGAACCATCGATCAGGTACGTGTCCTTCATATCTAAGAGCGCAAATGCAACTGAGGTCCATTATGCACTCGTATGAATGAATATAATACTTTTGCGATGATGATATTCTGCCCTGGTAACGTCGACCTCAGCTTCCAAGGATGGCTTCGTTCGATTTCCGCATAGTGGGACAACCACGTGTAGCTAGGCATTTGCATTAGTATGCAGACGAAACCAGTACAGGCAGCAGTCAGCAGTCTGCTGAATTCTTTTCTGAAGATATCGTAATGTGAGGTGGGACATCAAACAGCACGCGCAATGTCGGTACGCGATGGGTATTCGAGATGGGTATTAGGTGGAATCTGGGGTTCCTCCGTCACGCTCCATCCGACCGTCTTCCTAATGATCTTCGATTGGCTTGTCTGGCTATCGTTATCCGAATCTGGGCTCGGAACTTTGGACGAGATGGTCGTCATTTGCCCGTGATCTCCCGTTCTCTTCACCCCCGAAAATCCCATATAGCTCATGCGAAGATCGGTGAGCTGAGACTTCGATGCGGGCTTGGATGAACGTCCCGATTTGATATAGTCCTTGGTGAATCGATTTGCATAGCCGAAGCCGGGCATGGTGGACGGCGCGTCTATCTCTGCGCGCAACATGCCTGTTTCGAGGGCGGACATGAAGGGCTTGAGGTAGGGTATGCAGGTGGTGATGAGACACAGGGCTTGGACGATCGAGGTGAGAAGGACGACGGTCCATAGGTCAAAAGTCATGTCTTGTGAATGGGCGACTCGGCTTTGGAGAAAATAGAGTTGAACAATGACGGCTGCAATTACGCTGCGATGTTTTAGCAAAACAGTTCGGACTGGCGCCGCTCCTTACATGGGGCATACTGACATGACACGAGCAGTGAAGCAGCCAATGACAATGGCTTTTCGGCTTTTTTTGATTTGGAGGTTGGAGAGAATCATCCACGGCAGGACAGTCAAAGCCAATTCGGTAAGGATGTTGACGATGTGGAAAGATGTCCAGAATCCGGTGATGTTGATGCATTTTTGGCCGTCCAAAGATTCCCACGGATGTGGTAGACGGCATTGGAAAGCAACGACGAGAATGCTCGAGACCGTCCAAAGGCAGATAAAGGCCCCGACGCCTAGGACGAGTTGTTTTTGGAATATTATGGGAGTAAGGCTATTGAGGTGAATACAGGCGGAAATCTTGATCATCGACAAGGCTCCAATGTACAAAATGCCCGACGCGTAGTTACTCTGGCGAAGTCAGTACCAGTTGAATATCAACTTGACTCTTCTCACACCTTTTCAAGATGCGTCAAGCGGCCAGGCGAAACCGCGGCCATGTGCCGACCCACACCATTGGAAGCCTGTATGGAAGTAGCTATCGACTGTCCGATTGCGAGAATCTAGATATCGTGATCAGGTAAATTCCTCGGAACATGCGATGCGAAGCTCATACCAAAGCAATCACAATAACGACATCATCCTGTCTCACTTGCCGAATGACTGCGTACCTGGTTGCAACGCGCGCGAAGACGGCCAGGAAAGCGGTGACGGCAAGAAACCAGGCGACGACGCTCACGAGCGGGCCATGGTTGCTTGCCGTTACCCATAGCGGGGCATTCGTAGCTGTCAGAACCGAGTCGGCGCCCATGGTGTGAGAAGTATCATTGGCCAAGCAGACTTGTTGCCAGTTCGAGGTCGAGCCTGTGTCAGCGATTCTGCATATTTGCGATGAGTATGCAACCTGTCGAGTGGTGGAGAGTTGTTTTGATCAAGGAGTATCGGTAATAACAAGAGAGAGAGCCGAAGAAAGAGACAATGCCCGCCTGTTCCTTCGTTCTCGAAGCCAGTCCAGTACGGAGGTGATGGTACAGATTAGCACGGAAGATGTTATCGTGACAGTGATAGGGAAAGAAGCTACAGAGCACAAGCACAGAGCCCTCGAGGGACCCTTGCTAGCTCAACAAGGCTTCTGCAGGTCCGAAGCGTGGATCAGCCACCCAATGGCAGTCCAATCAATAGCTCTCCTTTTCGGTCATAGTACTCCGTGATCCTTACCATCTACACAGTAGCAGGGTTGAGTCGGAGATTTGACGACTGCCAATGTGCGAATTTTCAGTACTGGTTCTGCCAAAGGCTCCAATGGTGTTTCGATAGCTGTTACAGCAGCCATTGGATCGGAGTGATTGATCGGCATGAAGGCGTGAATGGGCCTATCCTTGAAAACACGTCGACACTCCATTGCTGCTATTCTATCATCTGTTCAACCCGCCAAGCAAGACTAGTGTCGACGTCGGACCTTTTATCGCTTCGTCCCCTCTGACTAGTGACCACTGACCACTGCCAATCTTTTGAGGCTAGCCAAGAGAAGGCGGGCCGGCTTGTGATTTCGAAGACACATACGGAGTAGTGTACTACTTCAACCTAGTAGTACATAGTAGGAGGGTAGATAACGGTGGCATGGTTGGTCGGAGATCGAAAAGCATCCCACGCGAGCATGTTGGAGGCGTTTATGTGGATACTTCTGTCAGGGGCTGTCGGCTTGAAGACTATGGAGCCGCTAGGAACCCGGTTTCATCTTCCGTTGGGACCGGGCTTCGGGGAAGTCCCTCCGAGATATACCCTAGCGCGCCGAGGCTAGTGTATCATTGTTAGCGTAGACGCTAGTGGAACTACAATCACGAATAAAATACATGCTATGCAAATACCAACATTTGGAGTGTTGACTTCGCTCGCAGCTTCGTGGCCAAAGAGCGATGGCTGAAGGGAAAACGGCCATGGGGAACAAGAGGATGCTGTCCCTATAATCTCACGCGCAATGGAGAACCACGTACTCCGTACTGCAGATTGCGGTGCTCTGATGCACATATCATTGAAGCATGGAGCTGTGCCGCACTATCTATTTATTTCGTGTTTCTCCCTCTAACAGGGTTTTCCTTTCTCCGTTGGTGTAACGCTTCGTCGACTCGAGCTACTTTAGATTGCAATAGATCCAGGAATGCCTCTCCTAGGCCCGTCTTGTGGCTTGATTGAGATGAACAGCGGCCGGGCCACGCGATGTGGCAGGAGGCTAAGGAAGGATGAAGCTTTGGAAGTTTACTGCAATCATCGAGATTAGGAGCCTCCACCTTTCTCCACCTTCTCTCCGACCTGTCAATCGTTGTCGTCTTCTCCCAAGCTCGGAATGGCGTTTAGTCTGGGGTTCTGACACCTTGTCCTGGTCGCTGTCGCCATCCTTGTAATCTGGAGATTGCCTCTACTCTCCACCACGCTGCCCCCACGCATCTTGTCGGTCTACAGTCGATATCTGCTACAAGCAAAGTGACGAACGGTAGCTGGCTGTCCAATTGACCTACAATTGGAAGCGGGACCACCAAGCACCGCCACGATGGGCTCGGGACACGAGATGCACATAATGGACAAGGCTCCTCGTCATTCGGAGATGGAGGCCCCATCCAAAGAACAGCGCGACGCCCAAGTGCTTGCTCGGTTGGGGAAGAAGTCTGTTTTGGAGGTGAATCCGACGCACATCGAAGTCGACAGATCAAGCTGACTGGAGCAAGCGTCGCTTTGGCTTCATCTCAATATGCGGTTTTACTTGTACCATTCTAGTCACATGGGAAGGAAGTTTGATGTACCGTCCTCGAGACCTCCTACATGAATCCCACTGATTGAATACCAGTTTGTTCACGACAGGATTGACCAAGTACGCTCCATCGAAGGCTCGAAATCTCCACCGCATACTGACGCGATTCTGACGCAGTGGAGGTTACGCAGGCCTCGTCTACGGCTACCTGTTCGTCTGGCTCGGTACTATCGCTGTCTTTACCACAATGGCCGAATTGGCGTCAATGTAAGGCCGAGCCAAACCTCGAGCAATACATCGGAGACTGAAGTCAAGACTAGGGCCCCCACGTCAGGAGGTCAATATCACTGGATAGCGCAACTGGCCCCTCCCTCGATCCGCAAGTTCATGAGCTATATAATGGGTGGGTACAGACCCGGCACCTCGAACAGGAGAAAAGCGCTGACGTAGACAGGCTGGTTGGTTATATGCGGGTGGATGGCATTGTTGGCAGGCAACGGCTATCTCTGCGGTGCCCAGATTGAAGCCGTGATCCTACTGAACAATCCCTCATACGTCCCGCAACGGTCAGTATTCTTCCTCTGCAACTCTCCCCAGTTTAGGATCCTTCTGAGGGCCGGGATACGTGTTGAAAGCAACCTACTGTGTCCTGAATTCCACCCATCCCCAAGAAGTAAACTGATATCGGAAACCGTTACAGCTGGGAAGGTACCCTCCTTTTCTGGGCGACTGTACTCGTGGCCGTCTTGATCAACACTGTCCTCGGGAAGCTGCTACCTCCAATCGAGGCTGTAATGTTGGTCGTTCATGTACTCGGCTTCTTCGCTATACTCATTCCACTTGTCTACGTGAGTCCCCTCGAGGAATCGCATCGGCAGTGACTGTGACTGAGTTGCTACAGATGGCACCTCAAAAAGCCTCGGCACACGAGGTGTTTACAGTTTTTTCCAACGGAGGGGCATGGCCTAATCAAGGATTGTCTTTCTTCGTAGGATTGATTGGGACCGTATACGCCATGTTTGGTGAGTCATCATCTTATAAGTGAAATCCGCACAAGCTGATTATTGCGTAGGATGCGATGCCGCGGTTCATGTGAGTATCCATATTAAACCCCGGTCCACCCATGTTAACAATATCCACAGATGGCAGAGGAAGTCTCCAACGCCGACGTCACCGTCCCTTGGTCCATGCTCCTGACCACCCTCCTCAACGGCGCCTTCGGATTCGGCATCGTCCTCGCCGTCCTCTTCGTCACCACAAACGCCGACGCATCCCTCGCCAGCCCAACCGGCGCCCTAGGCTTCCCCTACATGGAGATCTTCTACCAGTCCACCGGCTCCAAAGCCGGCGCGACCGGAATGATCGTCATCATCCTCATCATGACCGTATGCGGCGCCATCGCATCCCTGGCCACCGCTTCCCGTCTCATCTGGGCCTTTGCCCGCGACCGCGGCCTCCCCTTCTGGCGCCACGTCAGCAAGGTCCGTTCCCCTTTTGAAACCCCCATACACATACACATGCACAAACCACAAACCACAAAAGTCTAACTTCCGCCCACCACGGGCGATAACAACAGGTCCAAGCCGGCAGCTCCATCCCCATCTACGCCGTCATCATCGCCTCCAGCATCGCCTGCCTCATCGGCCTCATCAACCTCGGCTCCTCCGCCGCCTTCAACGACGTCATCTCCCTCTCCGTCAGCAGCCTCTACGCATCCTACATCATCACCGAAGCCTTCCTGCTCTACCGCCGCCTCACCGGCGGCATCGGCTCCCGCTCCACGGACAAAACCTCCCTCCACGACCCCACCAGCGAACCGGGCCAACTCATCTGGGGCCCCTTTCACCTGCCCGGCATCTTCGGCGTCGCAGTCAACCTGTACGCGCTCGCCTTCGGCTGCATCATCTTCTTCTTCAGCTTCTGGCCCGTGGCGACGCCGGTGAAGGCGGTGAATATGAACTTCAGCGTCTTGATGACGGGGACGGTCGTGCTTTTTGCGGTGCTGTATTATGTCCTGTGGGCACGGAAGGAGTATGAGGGGCCGATTGTGGAGGTGGATCCGTATCGGTTGGATGGGATTGGGTTGTGATTTGGTTGCTTGTTGTTGTTCATATAGTGGGTTGGGCGTCTTGTTGGGGAGGGGAAGAGTGGGATGCGCCGAATAAGGTCTTGAAGTGGTCCCTGCGCAATTTGTAGATAAGATACGTTGACACCAAAGGCTGTTTGGAAACAAGGTGCTTGATGTCTTGGATTATGGAGGAGATGCATTTGTGGATATGTAATAAGTACCATAGATGGCTGCTCTGATGGAACGAAACACGTCATTGATGTCTTGGATATTCTATGGGGAAATGCATAAAAAGCATCCATTTTAGCGATCAATCTATCTACAATGCGAAATCCGGTTCTCATCGAGTTGATTTAACCAAGAAGCCCACTATCAACCTCTGCAACCCTTCCGTGTCAAATCGTTATGGGATAACTTCCCAGACACTCCATTTGCCCTCCCCCACGTGTGCCTCCATAAGCCTTCCCCACTCAGCCCCCATCACTTCCCCAACAACGCCCGCCGGCACCTCTACCTCCCCCTAAGCCCCCACATCCCAACACCCACCCCTCACCCCCATCACTTCCCCACCAACGCCCCGGGCACCTCCGTCTCCCCCTCCACAAACACCCCCCCCTTAGGCCTCCACATCAAATACAGCGGTATCGGCGTCCGCAAGCTCTTCTCCAACGCCAACCACTCCCCACTCGCCCCATTCTTCGTCGGATCGCACAGGAAGGTGCTGATGTAGCGGAACCCGTTGGCGACGTAGCAGGGGCGGCCTTCGACGGTGGCTTCGACGATGGATTCGATGGCGAGATCGTCGGCGAGGGCGTGGCCCCATTTTATGAGGGTGGAGGCGACGCCGCGGCGGCGGTGGGAGGGGTGGACGTAGAGGATTGCGAGGACTGGGGTGGGGAAGTTTTAGATAGGTTTTGGATGGGAGAGTAGGGGAGGGGGAAAGGGGGGGGAGGAGAGGGAGGCGTACGCATGTGTGGGCGAGCCATTTTGTGGTAGCGGGGGCAGAGCCAGTCGTCTAGGAGTTTGTTGGCGAAGGCTCTGGGTTCACCTGTTTTGGAGGGGATGTCAGCGTTGCGATTGGGTGTGTCGTACTGCCTTGTATGTTGTGGGCGAGAAGCTAGGGCTCTACACACCTTCAGGCCACCATATCGCTTCCTGCGGGTGCTCTTTGATCTCCGGATAGGGGTTCTCGGTATATGTGTTCCAGCACGCCCCACCGACGACCTTGTCTCCGATATCGGTATCCACCACTTTGAACCAGCGGCTCGTCGGGTCGTGCTTGTGCCACGCCAGTTGCCTATCGCGCAGTTCTTTGAAGCCGGCGAGGCTTTCGTCGGGGCGGAAGAGCTGGTAAATGCCGTTGAAGGGGTCGGTGTAGGATTCGTGTTCGCATTGGATCAGCTCGTTCCATTCGGAGTCCTGGAGGACTTCGCGGAGCTCGAGAGGCATGATTGTGGTGGTGGTTGGGATGGGAGGGGTGGTAGAATGTTGCCAAAGCGTTATATTGTATTGCAATCGGATACTAGGGCTGAATGTGTTGGCAATGGTGAGGGGGAAGAGGGATGTTGAAGAGACCGTTGGCGTTAGGGGCCAATTCTAGTACTGTGTGAACCCCACCTGCGAGTCTGGAGCGCTGCCACGATCCTTCCACGTGGGTTTCACATGGCTCAGTCGACAGTTGCTCTTTGGTACCGTGTGGACGAGGTTCGACAAGTCCGTAGGATCGCTGGTTGACATGTTCAATGAGGTGACCATTCGTGTTCTGGTACCACATAGCTCCGAATCTTCTCTCCCCAACGTTCTGGTCAGCCAGCATAGAGCGTTCTTCGTTCAATAGGGCGCAATCGAGAACTGACTGTGTTGTTAGCTTCCTGCACGCTAATGCATAGTATACTGCAGTGTGATACGTGGAGCAACACGGAGTTGAGACAGCGAGCCCTCTCGTGTCTTGGGGCAAAGAAGCTCTCTTACTTTCTAATTATGGTATCTTGTCGAGTGTAGAGAACTCGTATGTTATCCATTGCTCTTCTCCTGTGGATGAGATCCTGACTGGTCATGTCGGTGCAGAGTTGGGAATGAATGTGGATAGTCTGATCGCCAAGTTGCGATGGTCCTCTAAAACCACCGCAGGTTAACTATAGTGGACTAGAGGGCTTGGCAGATAGCACTACATCAGTTTTAGATTACCAATATTGAGCTAACGTCTATAGACTTCCAATTGACAACACAGTCTACATCTCACATCGGTCCGACATCTCCTAGGTCGTTCGAACCTTGCGGCCTAAATGCAACTTCCTAATGAAATCTATCTGAGCATATTCGCGCTACTCGAGCGGACAGACCTCAAGACCTCAAGGATAGTGTCAAAGACCTGGTGCGCTTGCGCATCAACATTGTTGTTCGATCAGATCTACGTGTCCTCTGCCAGGGAAGATCTTGAAATTTTCGTGGCAGTGGCCCAGCACCCGTTGCTGAGCAGATGCGTTCGCCGCCTGAAGTACGACGCCACCGAGTTTATCGAGGCTCTCACGCTGCGACAGTACATCGCTGAACTATGGATCCAGACTGGGCAGTACTATTCCTACGAGGGTTCTTCTTCATATCAGACTAATGACCATGAAGTCAACGACTGGGCGCGTAGTCGAATGTTCGAAAATATAAGCCTGTGTGAGGTTTCAATAAGATTTCGAGATAGCCAGCTGGTACGCAGGGGGTATCAAAGCTACAAGGAACACGCCGTGTGCCAGCAAGCTGCACTCAAAAGCGGTCAGTTTCTTCGAAGGCTTACGCAAGGCTTACAAAAGCTCGAAAGTCTAGAAGCAGTGGCACTCGAAGGCAGCTGGGTGTACCAGTATAAGACTGCTGAATCGGGGAAACCCTGCACCGGCTCATACCTCGCTCGCAATTGGAACTCACACTACTGCAAGCCAAGGGATTGGCGATGGGGCGAAATATTTCAAATTTGGAGCGAGGACCCGGAAATGTGGAAGAGCAGTCCTGATGGAACGCAAAGCTACAAGATCGTGATAACCGCCTTAGCCCAAGCCCATTGTCATATACGATCGTTCATTGTCGGCAAGGACGGAGGCTATCGAAGCCTCGGTTTACCACCCACTTTGTTCGACTTGAGCGGGCAGGTAGACTGCCGACAGAAGGAACTCTCTACTATCGGTGCAAAAGCTTTTTCAAAGTTGGAGAGTTTCGTACTTGGGCGTCTTCAAAATCATGTTCGATATGGGAAGACAGGAGAAAGAACGCCGGAAAAGTTTGACAATATCGATGGACTTCCGTTGATACTAGGCTCTATGGATCATCTGAAGCATCTGGAGTTGACCTTATCTCGCGATCCTTACAAACCACCTCTATTCTACAGCGATGTTCAAGCCCTACCCAAAGCAAAGATATGGCATACTCTCGAGTCCCTCACTCTTGCCTATCTGTCCATTACGGCAGGATGTCTGGTAGGGCTTTTATTGTGCCAAACCCCGAATATCCTACATCTCAAAATAGCAGGCATCGGCCTCTCGGAAGGTTCTTGGGAGGCCGTCATCGAAGCACTTTCACATTCACAGCAACTTGACTCTTTCGAGATGGGACTCGACGGCTATCTATTCCACCATGGCGGAGAAGGCTTTGGCGCCGATGATTATGATGGAGCCATTTTCCGAGACGTTGAGAATTATGTGGTCTGGGGGGGTCGACATCCCTGCCTACAGGACCATCAGCCAGACAGTTCAGCTCACGAGTGGCTTCAAGAGTTCGATCCCACTTTACGAGATCACATCGTACAGTCTTGTATGCGATCCGTCCTACGCAGGGCCCAAGGAGTGTGGAGACGATGAGGTACAAGTCGCAAGTTGGTATTTAGAGGAGTGGGTGCTGCATCGACTAGATGGCTTCGCGGAGATGAACTCACGTCTTGAGGCGGCTCTTGGTGTCTCTTGAAATCGCCTCTTCCGAGCTGTGGGCCCTACAATGACATACTAAAGGCGTTTTCGCTCGACTTCCTGCCGGGACACTTATTCCGCCATCTCATAACATGTACTCTCTTGGGGAAACACCTCGCCAGAGCTTGACATTGCCTACATTGACTGGTGTGGCACCTACGTGGCGCACACTTCCAGGCAAACGAGTCAACATACGGTTTTCACCAAGCATGACGCGTGGATTCCTACCTCACGACGCGGTTATTCACTTGCGTATATGCGTTGATGAATATCGTATGTGAGTGTCCATCCCATTGCTACCTTACTCCAGTGACTCATCTCAACAACTCAGCATTATTAGCATTCTAGGTGCCTCTATCAACGCTACACCCCAAGCTATCTTCCTTTCGCCCGCTATCATAAACACTCCTCGCGTTCGACAGGTTCTCTACCGAGCCCGCTGTCAAAAGCTCATTTTGCAAAACAGTCCCACCTTCCACTTGTGACCTTCAAATATGCAGCCGAGCCCTCTGAAAACATCAATATCTCACCACCGTTTACCTACAATTACCATAATGGGCCGTTTATAACTCCTCACTACCAGTCCTCGCTCCGTGATCAATTGATCTACTACATCTCACATCCTAGTACAGCCATTCCGCCTAGCAAGTCTAAGATCCCATCAGCTTTCATCAGCCAAATAGTCCCGACGAAAATGGGTGCATATTTCTACACAGCTTCTCTCGTTACGGTCTATCGGTTCTTTCAAATTACGTCATTGATGCATCCAGGGTTGATCGTGTAGAAGTAGCTGGATATTCTGCTCTTACGGAGGGAGTCGAGTTAACTATCCCATGTTCTGGGAACTTTCGCAACCGTCTTGGCTGTACCTCGGTAAAATCCCCTGAAACGGATGTTGTGCCAGAGCATGAGATAAAGGGTGCGGGACATGGCCGTTTCATGCTTGGTACTGTCTGATAGTATTACCAAAACTCTCAGGAGAATGCTGTGTCAATTTAAACGCACGATCCTTGGACAACGCAAATGTTCGATAACGTCATACCCTTTACACCCGAAAGATGCGCTGGCAATGCCACTCCAGCCATCGCTACCACACATCCCATCGAATGTCCGAGATCTAATTCACTACAATGCAGCTATTCACGGTTCTATGTTCGCTGATAGCTGGCATCCCGCCTGATATTGGGCTCGGCGGAGATTTGATTAGGGGTGATATCTGGTTATAATCAAATCGCAGTCGACTCACTTTCTGGAGGTCGACGGGAAGTCATTGCATCTAAAGATATTGCAACACCGAGTGAATGCTTAAACACAGGTCTACCCTTCGCTTTCAGAAGGCTGCGTTTCTCCACGTCCAATCAATAGGATATATAATCACGACAACACACAAAGTGTTATAGGGGGGCATCTCCCCCTTGGTAATATTGAGAACCAGTTCGTATACCATCTATCTTTCACTCCGTCAACCAGGGCGGAGCGGACGTCGCTAAGCACGAGAACGTGGGTGTAGGTGGTGCTAGGGAGTGAGGGGCTGCTAATTTGATGACGTAGATGGCTATGGGCTGGGTTTGGGTTATCTGATCTAGGGAGGAGAGTGTAGGCTGTCGTGGGTAGTCAGCGGGGGCGTGATTTGGATAGGGCTTTTTGGTGCAAGAATTGTGTGGGTATCCCGTAGGTGGAAGGTTACTTTGTTCCAAGATGGGGTGAGGTCACGCAAGGATATTGAAGTAGTCTGGTGAAGGGAGAAAATGTATGAGAAAACATCTTTATGAGATCTGTACGGGTTTAGGCCTTCAAGTCTACTAATTAGGTGATGAGTTTTTACGCTCGTCTTCGTCGATCCGCGCTCATGTTAGCTATGGGATGTTCCTGCGCGCCAACTGTATTGTTGTACCCGCTCTTCACAGGAAGCTGGAGTCATTAATCATTGATCTTGCATAGAAACCTTCCTGAGATGGTCATCCATCGCTACTTGGAACTATGTTCATAGCGTGCACCTTCTTTAACTAGATATCGTAATCTAGGAGTCAGCTTTTGATCCCGCAGCTCTACTCTCCTCACTACGCGCAAAACGAAATTGATGTGATGTTCGGGTTACTCGGCGCTGACCTGGCAGGGAAAAGACCCGGGATAGTAGTGGAGCGTCGAGATCTTGGAATGGAATCATTATATTGGTAAGCATCGGTAGTGTATCCTTGTTGCTTGGTGCTACATGCCGACTAGTTCTAATTACTTGGTGGTTGAGAATCTTTGCCATACGGCTGTGGTGGCCTTTCAAATACCGTACTATACTCGCTATATTCTCGAGCGTTTCTTCAGTAGTTTGGATAAGTTTGGTAGGGCTTCCGGTGTACTGCAGTGCGTAGATAGGTTAGTTACTTCTTATACGTAGTGGAGTTAATATTTCTATTTAGGACGGCGGCACGCGGGTTATAAAAAAGTTGGAAAATTTAAAGTAATCGCTACCTGAGTACCCTATTAGAATTCTTAGCTTAAATTTTCTAACTTTTCTGCGACCCGCGTAGGCGGTTTTCTTTTTCGTTAAAATTATATTATGGTTGTGCCACTCTGTGGCTTAGATGTTGAGACTTTAATATGTATATTTCAGCGCTATAGGGGGAGTTTGTGGGTTGGGGGAGTGGGTGGAGAGCGCGGAGAGGGTGGCTTACGGAATTCGTCGACTGGGCTTCTCGCCGTGTGGGGATTGTCTCGGAAACCGGAATTTTGAAGGCTTCCAGCTCCTACTTTCGGGACGGAGGATTGATCAATGTAGTTATCTATCTGGCGCAGCTTGTTGCCGGGCAAAAGGCCGTGGTCATGTGTTTTCGCTGACGTGCTAGAGCCGTAGATTTCCGTTCAATAGGTACTAATAAGGCACGTGCACGGTAGTAATATTAGAGAAGGATGATATGTCTAGCGGTTATGGATGTGTACAATATGAACGTCGGACTGACTAGTTGTATGAAGACCTTAAAGCGTAGATAACCTTGATGAAGATAGGAAGGTATCTGAGTAATCTTCACACCAAGCAAGGAATCAGGCGTGTGAGCGAATGTGGGAAACGCTAATACGACCTGACAATATTTAGTATACCCTTTACGGGGGTATAGATACGTACATTAGTATCGATCTTGCACAGACGAAATGATCTATGACAGGGCAGTCGATTGGAATCTTTCGCATGCACAGCTTTTCCATTGACGACCTATACGACAATATCTGGACCTTGTGGCAGACAGCTCGACAGTCGCTCTACGGTCAATGCTATCTGCTGTATCACTCGCCATGTAATACCATGGGTCGCTGCCGTAAATATCAGAGACAGCTGGGGTGTGTACAGCGAGAGGTAATGAGACAAAACCAAGGATCGATTCATGAAGATCGGTCACTAAAACTCCAGACTCTCGACGTAAACGGCGAACGGCAAAAGTTGGATAAAGATTTGAGGTGGATCCCGATGGTGTGGACCTGTTGTGAGAACTTATGTCGGCTGTAGATGGCAAGGCCGAGGATGATTAGGTACCTTGCCTTTGACTCGCGATGAGTGGCCTGAACCATTGAAGTACCAATTTTTTCTGAGATGATGCCGCTCCTTTCAAAACTGGGTGGCATTGGGTGTATAATGTAGATTGTTGACTAGTTAAGGGTGTCGTCATGGGTTCTCGAAAGGCGTTGAGCAACGCCAGCCGGGACTGGGCTGTAAATATCGCAACTTACTGATCTGGCTTGCGTACGTGGTACAGTAATTGCAATGTCAATTCCTGCCTAAGAGGAATTGTAAGTAGGATGAAGCCTTCATTCGATCGTCTCCACTTTACTTCTCGGCCAACTGAGTGAACGGCAATGCCTGTAATGGGATGCCCATCTATCATATGCGTTGTACGGGCAAGTTGCGACCTTCGGCACCAGACCTCTGCAGGGATATAGATTCCCAACCTGAGGGAGGAAAGGAAACGGAATGGACTGCTGTAAATCCGTGTAAACGAGCATGATAGAGCCTGAGCCAAAGCCTATAATGCGCAAGGCGAATGGCGATTCCTTGTTTTCCCCAGTGACGGCATATCGCCTACTGTGACGAGATGTATTTTCTCAATCACCAGGACCCCATAGATCAAATCCTAGCGTCCAGTCCAGCAATACATCATCACGAACATCCACGAGACTTCTGTAGCGAGTGCCGATTGGTTCATGAGTTCCGTAGTACCAAGATGGTCTACATTTCCAACAATCGCAGTCAACATCTTCGACAACGATCATGCAAGGGCCGAAAGCCTGTAGCGATCTTTCCACCTTCTGCCCTTTTCCCGGTATATGTGTTCTGCCACCATTTGCGTGGACCGAAACCTCCTCGTTCTCAAATAGATGACTCACACCCGTCAGATAGTCAAGATTACACTTCCAAAGCTGTTCCTTGCCCAGGGTCTTTGTCCAAAATTGTGAACGATTATCCATGATGTCTCCAACGTCGCTGCCAGGTAGGACAAGAATATCCCAGCCTGCGACTAGGTCCTCATCGCTCGCGAGAATGATTCCCCCCGCCTCGACTACCAAACTCACTCTAGGTGAGAAACCTAGCTGAGGCGTTTCTTCCATCCACTCTGGAAATTGAAATTGATGACCGGAAGGCACGAGGAAGTTCAGCTCTCGTAATGACTTCTCTCGCATCAACATTGCATAGACGGGGTCCGTGCAATCACGCAAATAGTCAAAGCAATTATAATACCAGATTTTGGTCATGTGAAGTTTAGGATGATTCTTCATCTGCCACTGGACATAGCTGGCGAAAGGTGGGCTGATAGGCCTTGCATGGGTAGCTACAACATCAAGTCTTTGTATGCGTGACCTTGCAGCTGGTCCAATGGTAAGGAGGAATCGATAAAGCGTAACCCAATTCTGGTCGCCAGAAAAGCGCCATATGTTTGAACCCCAGAAGTAGTTTGCTGCTTCACGGTAGATTTGGGTGCAAGTACCGAGGAGTCCCGTTGCCAAATGCTTGCGGACATGTAAGAGGTCGGACTGGATGCGGAAAACGAGTTTTACCCCTGAATATAGATGACGCATGCGAGCGCGAAGCTTCGTAGTGTCAGGTTTGTATGCCTCGTATCGCCGCTGCGTCTCAGGGTCCCGCGCGAATTCTTCGGGAGTGGTTATGTAGTCTGTAGGCGAGAGATCTATTGGGAATGGGCTAACGAGCGCGATCTTGTAGATCTGGCTGCGTATCTCGAAGGGAAGATCCAAGAACGGTGACCTCTGTCGCGGGCGATGGCGAGGACCTCGCATGACGCAGTCGATGAGTTATGTACGGCGCTCGGGCTATGTTTGTACCTTTAAGATTCAAGTCGTAATTTATCCGTGAAAGACAGGAAATTCAGGCTATGTATATACTTCAAAGTTGATGCAGAGGAATGTCAATCTGACTCGCTTTTGGATGAGTCAACAGTAAGGCTGAGGCGCAGAGTCGGCATAGCCTCAGACTCACTCGAAAGGATCCTGCGCTGACTGCAATCATGTCGAGTATCATCATTATGCCTACTGGATGATTTAGCGTTCATACACTGGCCGGGTTCGGGGAACATAGATGCTTGAATGTTGTTCAAGTCAGGAGGGAGATTCGAATTCCCTTGGCGCGCTCGATGAGAGTCACGTGGGCTTTATCGATAAGAATGCTTGGCATACTAAAATGTTTATGATTGGACGATGTTCTCAGGCTTGTGGAATGCCTTCTCAGCACTGGCCTGGTGGAGTCCTCGCTTTCACTCGTGAGTTCATTGAAACCATGTCCTGGCAAGTGTCGTCTCAGGGGGTTTTACCACACGAGTGCCGGGGACATGGGCTATAGGGAGTTGCTAACAGGGACTCTTTCGTTATACGCACTCGGAATTATAGAGCAGCAAGGTTGGTGAAAGCTCGGTTGAGCACTAAAAGAGGAAGGTGTTTGTTCACGGATTGAGGAATCGGTACCATAGAGATTCGGAGCTTTGGACATCGATTGCCGTATTATATACTATGTACTTCCCTCCTTATGATTAATTTCCTGTGCCTGCTTTATGCCGCACATGCTGCTCGCCTTCGTCTGCATACATTTCCATTCACCGCCCAGAAATTCAAAAACCCCTAAGCAAACGTCCACTCAACAGCCGTATACGGCTTCCGCCTCCTCTTCGACAGCACCGAATACCCAGGCTGCGACAGATACACATCATCTCCACTACAAGTCTTGCACTCCCCCACCACGTACGCCGTAACGATCTTATTGGTCTTGGGGTTCGTGACGGTGATGGGCGCGTTACACGGTGATTCGTCGGGCGGATTGAAGTAGTCTTTTGAGAGCTTGGCGTAGGTGGCGTTCGGAGGCGCGGTTTCGATGCCGCAGGATGCGCTTTGGAGGACTTCGTAGGGTAAGAGGTTGCCGGTAAAGTTTCCGGGGTGGGGACATTCGATGCATGCGCGGACGGCGGCGAAGAGGAGTGTGGATGCTAGGGTGGCGGAGATGTACATTTTGGATTACTGACAGATAGGTGTTGCTGATGAGAGCGATGACTTGGCTTTGATGAGGTAGTTGCGTGTTGTCAGTTTCGGCGGTGTTGATATGCAGGACTTCGGGCTCGGTTTGTACTGTATACGAGGATGTCGTTATCGAATCTCTTCTCGAAGTTCCCAGCTAACATTTATATGTTCGAGCTTACATCTGTCATCTCCTGTTTGACATAGCTCCGAATTCGCTCATTTCGGCCGATCTCTTCCACAACGTCGGATAGAAAGGCGCTTTGGCGCGTAATCGCTAAACCAGAGGACGCGCATCTATATATGGCTTTTGCACGCTATGACCAACTTCAAAATCTATATTTGATCTTGGCGCAATGCTCTTAGAGAAGAGACGCGTTAGCTGGCATGAATGTAAACCTAGGCTGTTTGCGCGAGATCAATCGTTAGTCAGGATATACAGCCACATTACCTCCACTATCATTGGATGGTACCAAAGACCAACGACACCTAGCAAAAATATTACGTATGCCTGGCCTTAATTGCTACCTTCCCTCCTTTTGATCGATGCTTGGTTAGCTTCTACCGCAAACACAAAAGTATGTCCCCATGCACGGCGGTCCAAACCCTACTGTTCTCAGTGAATGCGCAAACATGATATCTTTAATAATCCTTTAACGACGTGGCTTTGGTCATAATAGTAGGCTAAGTACTAAGAAATTTTAGCCCTCTTCGTCTAGAGCGTGATTTCGGCTCCCTCCCTCTGGAATTGTCTGAGATGTAGTAACTTAGGGTGCTCAGGATAGCGGCGTAAAGCACGTCGTGCAGTCGACCCCCAACTTATATATCCTTTGCTGCTCGTTCCATGAAACCTGTGCTGGACTCTGTTTTTGAGCTGGAGAAGGATGTGGAACCATGTTTGCGACGGAAAGGAAAGACCATATTATAATTCTAGATGAGGAGAGTGAACACTGTCGGATAGGCTGTAGGAATTGGTATATGGAGAGTGGATGGATGCAAAGAGAGCGTTGAGGGAGGTTGGGAGGAAGATTGAGGAGAATTGAGAGCGAGCATTGGCGCAGATTGAGATCTTGAAGAGATTGACCAGGCTGTTGCATAGTTGGGACGATGTTCCCAAGCGTCCAATGTAAGCCAGAGGAGTTATGCTTGGGTACTCATTGCCTTGAGATTGGGGCCGCTGAAGGTGCGGTCTCATCAGTGTGAGCTGGCAAGTATTCCATGGAAGGTGAGACCATTGCCTCAACGTCAATGTCTGGAAGTCAAGTTCCTCAGCCCCCAATGAAGACTGAACTCTCTCAATCTCTCTCTACTATCCTGAAATGCCGTTGTCCTCTAATCCCCAGTCAGCAACTTCTGAACACTCCTGCGGCATCTTACCCACCTTCTAGCCGGATTCCTCCTGGTTTTAAAGGGACTGGAAACTGCTCACGCTGTGGCGAACGATTGAAGGCGTTGAAATTTTCATAGAGCTTTTGCCGCTGAAGTCTTGTCAGGTAAAGACCCTTCAGCTCGCGAGCTTCATGATCGACGACGTTAGGCATAATGAGCTCGGCCTCTAGTTTTGGCCGAGGTAATGCTAATGTAGATGCAGTAGAGAAAAACATAAGGATTCGTAGAACTTTCATGACAGGGCTATTTGGACTAAGTTGTCTAATGTCTCGAGGTCAGTAAGGACTGAGGTGGAGGAGGCTTTATATTCGAGGACTCGATGTAGAATAGGTATACGCAGTGAACAACACATCGTATGAGAGATTTGCCCATCTGAAATCGAAAGCGAGAGCCTGATGATGCGTTCCACCTCAGCACCTGGATTGGCAGACAAGCTTCAATACCAAGGCCTTGGCTCCGGATGTCGCGAGACAAATAACAGTGCTTCGATGATGTTGGCTCATGGACTGTGGAGCCGCGTATCAGCGTCTAACAAGGCTTAGCACACCACGTAATCTGTATTGAAAAAGACGAAAGACCTAGATGAAGACCTCTTTCACGAACAATGAGGGTAAGAAAACCGCGCGCCAAGTGGTATAGTGGGAGAAATGCTACTTTCGACCTTGATTGGTGCGCTCTAGTGCAAGTCAACGTGCCCCACTGCTCTTGTATATACCTGAATTCTCGTCGTGGAAGTATTTATGTATTCAGTGTCGTGCCAGATGAAGTCAACATCAACCGAAGGTACATATCTCTGCCTCGTCGTGATCACGATTGCAATGGATGTATATTCCCCAGCCCCATTGTCCATGTTGTTGAACCTCGTCTGCACTCCGATCAGCATGACACTTCAGTATAAGAAGTTCTCACTCCGCGTGGTAGGCCATTGTTCACTCAGTCATGATTCCGGCGTCTACCACTGATTTTGTTCGGCAAGCCGCATCACGCGGCGGATGGTATCCGCCGCCCTGATGCTGGAGCAGCTGTATTTTGGAAGCCTGTGCTGACAGTACCTCGCCACATAGTCGTTACAGATCTTGTCAAGATGTTCTGCGGCTCCATTGGTTGTCCATGAATGTCATCAGATTCGAGCGTTATTGCTAAATCAGGTACACCAACGTCTTGGTCTTTCACTGGTGACGCCGTTCCCGCCATGACAGAGACTGGATCCTGGAAACCTATCACTATCGCAAAAGGGATAGTCTTTGCTATTCCCTCAATAAAGAAACCACGACGTCTTGTTACGCCGATCTTTCCAATAGAAGGTAGCATGTATGGCCTTTGAACAAGCATGACGCTCTCAGATTACCTTAGTGAAAGTTTGAAGTGCAAGTGCAATCGTTCTTCTTCTTTCACTTGCTGGAAACACTTTGGGGGAACTCTGCAGACACCGTCGCATGTGAACGCGCAAGACAATCTATTCACATGGATCACACTTCTCTCCGACGATAATTGACAGTGTTGCTAGGCCCCGCCAGATTCATGCTTAGTCCTGGGCAGCCATTATCTCGCCTTGCCTAGGGATTCAGCAGGTAGAAGACGAAGGCATCCTGGCTGTGAAAGCATCTAGGGTCTCCGGTCGACCGCTGCATGTAATGAAACGGTAGTTTCAAACGCACAGGAGTCCAGTACAAAGGCGGACTAGAGTGCTCATGACTCCATATTTCAGGCGGACAGTATGCTCATCGCCTCGTTGACTTGAAGAGCCTCTGCTCATTGTATGGATAGTCACTCGGTTGAAGGAATGTAAAAGGGAAGTCTGGTCCGAGTCTAGTTGAAGAAATAGGAGACGGAACAACGTCGGACCGAGGAATGCACCAATCGCAGTCTTCCATGTTGAATGGCGGCACAGTTCAAACCTCCAACCCCTGAGACATGCGGTTGAAGAATGCAGTCATGCAACCATCAGCAATATCTCACCGGCGATCAGATCACTGCAGCGGGGTTCCTGGTGTCAGCAGCATGACCTCACATACATCGAGGCTTGGAATACTACCCCTTTCCGAGTCGAATGGGTGACCAAACACTCCCTCTACTGGAAGCGCATCAACTCCTTACCCGATCCATTCAACTCGCGACTGAGGACTGCCAGGGCAGATAAGAGCTGTGGTCGACAGCTGACCACGCAAGACAAACATCATCATGTTGGTGAACATGCTTGTCTTGCTTCTCTCGAGGCAAGCTTGGGTCTTTCTCCTTTGCTCCCTCATTCCCAGCAGCAATGCCCACACAAATCATACAATTCACATCAGCTGTCACACAAACCACACAATACATCCCACTGCTCATACCAATCACACGACGCACCGCCGCTCCCACAAGATCAAGCTGACAACACCCGCCTGTAGCCTCCTCCCTTGCTCACTCACTCACGCCAGAACCCACAAGCACACCCATACCCCAAGTACCCCCTCTATCACCTCCACCTCATCCACCATCAGCACAACAAATTCCACCTCCGACGCTGCGACCATAACAAGCTTCTCAGCCACAAACTCTTGCCCAACCTACACCTCCACTCTTGAAGCCAAGCGTTGCCCGCCACTTAGCTGTGGACCTCAACCCATGGCTCAGATTGGTGGGGGACACTTGAGGGAGGCCAGATGCGCCGTGGAATCTACAACGACGATGCCGTGCGGTTGTCCCACGCCTATGGCTACAACGACGGTGCTTGGTGGGTGTGCCGAGTCTTGTCCGCCCAAGGGGTGTCAGATCGATTGGATCACCGCTATGCCGGCTCCGGGGAGCTGTTGAGGAGGTGTTGGGACAACGGTGTACAATGGGCAGGGAAAAAGGAAGAGGCTGGGAAATCGTGTACGATATTGCAGGTTTAGATTCTTTCACATGGATATTGGGAGGGTTGCTGCTGAGTGGTATGGTGGCTATCGCCAGGGATGGGGTGCACGTTTCATGGAAGATTGATTCGTATGAGAATGCCATTGGAGGCCATGAGCACATGTTGGTATATAAAGTTCAATTCTCTTCCCTTATACTTTCCTCGACGAAATTTCTAGGGCGTTTGTACTACTCTCTTCAAACCCTACAACGCTTCCATAAGACATCTCAGAAAATATCTTACCACGCACAAGACCCAAAGCAGAAGAAGGATTGCTCCCATCAATCGCATGATGAGCATGACGAACGCTTGATTTCTCTTGATACGCTCTACAAACGCTCGGAAGACCATTTCTCTGCCAGCTGCAAGCTCGCCATCAAATTCCTCCGCAACGTACAAAGCAGTTTCCCCAAGGTCTTGCTCGCTACAGTCATCAATGGTTAGAATCGAATACCAACCCATGATCGAAGGAACCTTGATCTTCGATTCTAGAAACTAATACCTTACCCCAATTGCCAGCTTCATCAACAGCTTACCTACTCCTACAATCGTCCCGAGGCTCGCTAGCGCGCGCACGACTATCTCACATAGTGTAAAAAAAACAGGAACGGTTACCAAGCCCGCTAGCTCTCATTCTTTGCAGACCTCCACACCTCGATCTCTCTCACAACGTCTTCGGATATCAGACAGCGGCGATCTCAAGAACTGGAACAGCCACACGCCGACTCTGCCAGCCGTGCCGATATTCAACACACGGAGTGTCGATGCTAATATACTCTAACACGAAGTATTCGTGTGTTTGCTGGGGGCTACCACATGCTTTAGCGTCATAACTACGAGCCGATTGGATCAATCGAATGCACTCACTACAACTCACAGCTGTGATGCTAGAGGAGCTCATGCTGTACCACAAACGCTAATATTATAGGCCGGCGTGCCAAACGGATATTATACGAATATGGCACGAGAGATTCATTGTCAAGAGATACAACCATGACCTGAAGGACACTTGCGAGCGCTCTACTTCTATCGCAAACACTCTGCGCATTGGTCATCGTGATTGATGTATGTTTGCCCCTTAACGCTATAATAGTAATCCCGGTGTCAATTGATTCTCAAGCCTTCGTGGTCGGACATACTCTTTGCAAACCGAGCTTTAGATTGTACTACTACGAGTCTTCTCCCAACCGCGGCCCATGTTTTAAGCGCAGTCTATGAAGCACCTTCGTTTCTGTCTCTCTGCTAGAATGGGAACAGAGTTGAAATGCGAATCTTGAAAGACGATACAAGACGCTCCTTAGCTACAGAAGTACTATAGATATAAGGTCCATCAATCAGTGCGATAACCAGCCACGCATACGACAATACAAGGATACGCTCGCCTACTTTTGTTCATATTACGTTACGTACCTTATTCGGCGGGAACAAGCCAGCTCAGGCAAGAATCGAGATCAATCAGGCGTCTTCAAGATTGAAGGTTTTCAAGCACATCAATAGTAGCCTCAGTGTCAGTCATGGCTACAGGCAACCATTACAGAATATTTCTTAACTACGATTCTAACCCAAAGATATTTTTACCGGCAGTTCAATATTACAAGAGTCTATCATTTCGTATGTGTCAACAGAGAAGTGATGTTCCGAAAATCGGCCACAGTTGTCTCCGGAAGTGTTATGACTACAATAGTACTGAATGGCAAGCTGCTGTGGAACAATGCGGTTTGGGTTGCACAACACACGGTAGGACACATAATCCAAGCGTTCAACCCGGTATGAAGTGCATGACTCGAACCTTGAGAACTTGACACCCACCACATTGGGGTCTTTGATCATTACCAGGATCTCAACACGTGCCGAAGACCGAAGACATTCATTCAAGATTTCTTGTGCTCTGGTCTTCAACAGCCGTTGAGACTTCAACACGTGAGCCAGCACCGTCAACACCATCGAAGCCGAATAATACTACTAAAGTCGACGGACCTCCACTTCTACCACTCTCATCTCCGACAACTTGCAATGAGTTCTATCACTCTCATCCCTAAAAACCTCCAAGACTTTTCCAATCTCCAACATCTCGACCAAGCTCACCATCACACAACGAATCGCTCCAATGCCTAGCCTACTGGATGTTCTCTTCAGGGAACAGCAACCGATGCGGGATTTGCCGTGCAATCATCCCACTCAAGCCGCACAACGAAGGTGAGTCATATAGTGGCGCTGCAGTCAATTCCCTAAGGCCCATTCTCTCCTTGAACAAGTTCGCTTGGCACTCATACATTTACTAGCAATCGACCCTGAGCTAAGGTTCTCGGAACTGAATCTACAACGCGCTTTGATGCTCTTCGAAGACTTCGTGGACCATATCGATCGCCGGACTTTGCCAAGGATAGAACTACATCGAAGCTCTCAGCGACTGCAAGCGATAGGCGAATTCTTGTCTCCTCTCACGCGGGCCTTTGGATGGAAGCTGGTCCCTCGCAGGACAGTACTCGCAGGTATTGTACGTGATGTCTGTTTCTGTGTTGGGGCTGTCATACTCGTGTCGTGGGTGGTCGCATTGTGCGATTACTGCTCACTGTGGGCTAAGATAGGCTACGCTCTCCACGGCATCTACAATTTCGTCGGCCGTGGCCTTATGGTTATAGACCAATACGCGGTTTTGTTTGCGCTCGGGATCAGCGGCGTCGTGTTGATGTATCTCGCCGCTACCGTAGATATGGATGAGGCCGGAGAGTTTCTGTGGAACGAACTGCGGTGACTTGTCGATGATCATGTTTTCTGCTACCAACGAATCTGCGTACAATGGTCTGAAGAGGGGAGTTTTGGGGATAGGTAACAGCTGAATATATGGAAAGATGAAAAAGCTATTATAACAACCTCTTCCCATGTCCAAGCTTGATGCTTGTGATGATCCTCATAAAGAAAGGGACTACTATAACCTGACTATCGAGTCTGACTGAGAATAGATGACTCCCTCGTCCTTAGCTCATGTATCGCTCTGTCCTCCAGCTCCTGCCTTGCTCGTCTCGAGTCAAGCTCGACTCTAGCCTCCTGCGTCGATAATTCTTCGGGTACTTGCCAAAGCCCTTTCTTGCCTACCTGATGTGATCTGTGATGTGGTGGTGCGCTTCCTTGTTTCATCTTCCGTCGTATCACGAAATACCAAAGGACAAAGGCCAGCGCTATCATCCCTGCGCATCCCCCTACTGCTTCTCCCACGATACTGCCCGCATTGGAGGAGGCTGCTTTTGGTGAGGAAGGAGATGTAGTCGCTACAACGGATGACACATTCGGGGATGGGGACAAAGTCTGAGCCGTAGTTGCTGAAGGTTTTGGTACGTTCAGGGATGTCGACGTATTGCCCTGAGGTGTAACCACTTTTCCATCTATTATAGTCACTCCTTTGCGGGAGGAGCAACAATCACCGATACTAGCAGATGAAAATCCGCAGCACCAGGTTCCGTCGGCGCAAGCTGTCAAGGGCGCAGTCATTCCGGAGTAGAGTAAGCCGGTGTCATCTGGTATAGATGTCAAGTTCAATTTCGAACGATCTTAATGGACGACCACTGCTGAGGTATCTTACCTCGCCCACTTGTGCAAAGATTCAGGCAGGCTGGATCTTTCCAAGTAGGATCGGTACAAGTAGCGCGCGATACTCCATAATTATTGGATGAATCACAAAGACCATCTTTGGTACAGCGATCCGGTTCTGACATATTTCCCTGATATGACGTGCTACAACACATGCTTTCTACCCCACTAGCAGCATTGCAGGGAAATTGGTCTCCCGAAAATGCGGCTGTGCCATTGGGGTAGTAGCAAGTCGCATCGATCCCAAGAATAAAGTACGTGCAAAGAGCGACAAAAAAAGCAACGAAATGAGAGCCACGCATTGTAAGTGGAATGGATTTGTGATGAAGTCGTGATGGATTCGTCTGACAAGGAATGAAGAGATGACAGATGTCCAACAAATGTTGCTTCGCCTTGTGGACACCATCATATATTAATGACGCCGTAGACTTACATCAAGGACTTGCATCATGTTCAGCTGTGATGCGCCAAGCCCCCCTGCAGACATGCATCTTCCAATCCTTTATTGCCTCGAGCTGAAGGAGTAGCGATTGCGTAACAACAGCCTGCAACCGCAAAGCAAGCAGCGACAGCAGAAAAGGGGAAAATAGATGGTAGAGGGAGAGGACTCTAATACAGACAGGTGTTTGGAAGTCAGCCCGGATCAACCTCGGCTGATTGCAGATCAGGGTCTTGGCATGTACCAAAACAGATTTTCTCGTACATTGCTTTCTACATAGTACAGACACATCATTGTTGGTTATCATTATAATACTATACGCGCCTAAACTACAAGCAGATATTGTATATCTTGCATTAGATTTAATAGTATATCACGATATCTAATACGAATAGATTTACTTATGTTGTATAGGAGTAACAGAACGCCAGAGATCGGAATCCCGTATGCAAGCCATAGAATATATGCAATGGACTCATTTTGTATGTCTGTCAACGAATAAGATTCAAGACAATAGGTACGGACCCTGGCGACTGCTGCCTGCTATGAAACAGGGTAGCGAAGTCGTGATGTGGCACCGTGTAATTTAAAACTAGAGCCGCTGCCCACCTGCAAAGCACACTCCACCATGAACTCCTACCATCTCGCGCTCCATCCTCGAGGGTTTCAACCGATATGGATACTCTCCGTACGAAACACCCGTCGTTCCTTTTCCCTACACCGAAGTCTACCGTCAAACCCGAGTCTTACAGACAGCCATGCTTGGTCTCTATCAGTCTTACAAGCCTATCGAATCCCAACTGGTTCCAATGCGCCCCTGATCGGGGAAGGGTTTGCAGCTCGCAGATTCGTAACATGGACTTTCCTTTCCGCCATCGTCCGTTTGTACGCCGTCTATGATATGGACAACGGCGGGCTTTATATCCTGGCTTTCTGGACTGCCGTGATTGCCTGTATACACTTTGCGGCTGAACGGATAGTATTTGAGGAGAAAACTCATGTCAGAGCTGTTGGTGTCTCGTTGGTGTCTATGGGGCTGATGGTAGCCTGTTGGAGCTCTTATGCCACGGTCTTAGCACGGAAGTAGTGATTTATTATGATAACTTTGAAGCCTGGTGTGGCCATAATAACTACATATGGACTTCCTTAGGTGCTGCCTCCTCACCCAGAGTGTTATCTTCCGGACGGGGTTAGAAATACGATGCTCTCCGGCCTTTTCCCACCTACTCAATTGGGGCTGATCTCATTATTTGTATAGAGTCCTCTCCTGAATTTGGGACACAGACGAGCAATATCTAATTTCAAGCATCACCTTAGAAAAATTTCCGAGATCTCATACATATATCGTTGAAGGACATGAGCACGTCATCTGCACTGAGTTGGCCACCTACTGGGCCATGACTGCAGACGTTTTGGAAATGAATCTTTTCATGAATGTGTACGGAAGAGCTTGAATCCACCTGGGACACCAGTCTGAGAAAATCCTTCGTGGTCGTATTTCTTGCTAACAGTGTGCAAGTTCGCTTTGGTTGCTGGACCATAAGAGCCGATCGGGTCCTGAAATGGCGCGGCGTAGTTCAAATACTTGAATTTATGGAAAAGGCCGGCTGCTTTGGTATTCTCGTCGATCGTCTCGATCAAAGCTTGCGTGACGCTGTTGACCGTCGCATCATCCTCTGCCCGAGTCCAGGTGACAGAGAGAAGACAGAGTACCAAAGGGTCGTGTATGTCTTCTAGTCCGAGTGCATTGCCAGCTTCTATCAATGGCATCCTCTGAAAGATGAGGAAATACGCTATCCCGGGTATGTCTTTGGTTGAATCGATTGTTGAATTCCAGAGCTGATATACCTTGTCGATAATCGTTGCTGATGGGCGGAAAACAGTATTTACGTAAATCCCCCTTGTGTGTGAATCAGCGAACCATTGTACGAACAACATGAGTTTCGTTTTTATGTTGCACTCACCGAGAGGTCTTTGCCTGGTTTGATTCTACTTCGTTCACGAAGTCAATGTTGTTTCCAATTCTCATGGTGTTTTTGAGCTGGGGCTGGATTGCCGTGAAAGGTCGGAATATAGGAGGATTCGCAATAGGTTCAGCATAGTGAAGCCTGATTGATACAACGACACTCTTATAAGCTGCTACATACCCAATAGCGCAAATAATTTCAGCGTAAGGATCGGACTTCGCTGATTGCATGAAGCTTCCGAATGCTGAAAGCTGTTGTGGGATAGTACTGGAAGGATACGCGATGAAGCCTCCCCACAGTTGACCTTGGGGGTAGGTTTTCAGATCGAAGCGAGTCACTATGCCAAAGTTGTTAGAACCCCCTTTCAGAGCTTCGAATAGGTCTGGTCGCTGGAAGGTGTTGACGTTGACGATGGAGCCATCGGCAAGGACAACCTCCATATTAACCACATTATCACAAGCAAATCCCCTCTGTCCTGAGTAGAACGAGATACTACCTGTATAACATTTTAGTTTTGATATTAGACAGGTTTTGTAGTGAGATTATTTAACGTTTATTTAATGATTTGCACAGGTCTAGCCGTACGCTAACCCTAATCTAAATTTACCTGAATATAAGCCGTTACTACTTAGCCTTATATATCTAGGATTTACCCGTAAAACTCCTTTTAGTAATTATCTATTTATTTATATTATTAATAACGACGTATTATAGATATTAATTCTAATAAAGAACTTATATATATAGCTACTCTAGCCCTCCTTATCCTTAGTTTATATTATATTAGCTAAGTCTTATATAACGCTTATATCCTACTAGTTAAGTATTAGAGTAAGGAGTAGAGTCTTAATAATTTCCTACTTAAGCGAATAAGGCGGATATTTAGATTTATTAAAAATAAGATATATTAATTACTTACTTATTTTAACCTTAAAAGTATTAATTAGTAATATAGTTATTAGCTTAGCTTAAAGCTTACTTTATATCTTATTCTAGTAAAACTCTTATACCTACGTCCTTTATATAAGTTATTAATAATATTTAGCTAGTCTCCCTCCTTTATTTCTATTATAATTAATAATATCCTTAAGTACCTATATAATTATTATAATCCTATCCTACGCTAGTATCCTATTCTTAAATATAATACGATCTAGAGGTATATAAAGGTAATTAAATACGTAGGTAAAATATATAAGAGGTCTATAGTTTAGGGGTTTATTAATAGAATATTTCAGCGCTTCTATTAATTAAAGGAAGACTAGAGGTTCTTCTACTTTATATATAAAAAGGTATATAGGATAGTATAATTAGGGGTAATATACCTATATAGTCTAATTAGTATACTATACAGCCTATTTAAGGGAAAGGTAAATAGTCTAATAATACTATAAACTTCCGGTATATAAGACTAGCTATATTAAGTATTCTAGGGGCGGCGAGTTCTAGATCTATTTAGTAATAAAGCTTATAAGTATATAGAATTTATTATATTACTATATATAAGCTACTTAAACGTATAGAAGAGAAAGTTTAATAGAAGAATAGCTAGTATATAGATTATTATTAAGTATAGTTTTAGGATAATATAGATACTTTAAGTAATAAATACCTTTAAGTATAGAATAAAATTAGGGCTAATACCTATTAGTAATATCTATTAGGTAGTAGTACTATTAATAAACTATTTTACCTATTTATAAGGCTAAAATATAGTATTTAGTTAATTTAGGATTAGGCCTTTAATAATCTACTAAGATTTATTAGTGATTAACTCCGCCTAATAATTACTTAGGTATATTTCTTTATATTAAGCCTTATAATATAACTAAAGGGATTATAAGCTTATAATCTATATATAATTACCTAACTCTAACGTTATAATACTATTAGTTTATAAACTATATTACTAATTAAGAGCTCGTTATTAAATTTAAGTTATAAAAAAGCTTATAGAGATAAGTTATAAATTAGCTTAAATCTATAATATATATAAGAAATATAGGAAACCCGCCCTTATTAAGTAATATAACCTATTTATATAATTATTATAAAATAGTAAGTATCTTATAAGGCCTTATTTCTTTATTCTCGCTTAAAGTTTCCGCTTCTATATTCTATTTAGTTTTTCTACTTCTTATTCTAAAATATCCTAATACTAAGTCGCTTAAATATTAGGGGTCTATACTAATAGTTATTCCGTTATTTTATATTATTTTATATATTAGAGCTATAAAATATACCTAAGTATTATATCTACTAGTCTTATAGTATTCCTATTATATATTATTAAACCCCGTCTTTACTAAGCTCCTTATTAACTCTTATATAAAAATCCTTTATAGTATTTCTCTTTTACTCGCTATTATTATTATTACTTTTAAAGTCTCTACTATTACTTACTTAATTTATATCCTTAATACTATTAAGCCTATTAATATATAATTATACTATACTTATAACCTTTTTATTAGATATCTAGAGACGGCTTAATATATTATTATTTATAGGGATAGTAAGATTAATCTTACTAGTAATATTTTCTAGTATTTTTTATATTTATTCCGTCTCTTTACTTAGGTACTATTAATATAAGACTTAATTTATATAGAGTATTTAAATAAGGTCCTCTTAAGCCCCTATTTACTTTTATAATAGAGTTATAAAGGCTTATAACTCTTTATAAAGTATATTTAATATATTATAAGTCTATTATATTCCTTTAATTAAATATTTAAGTTCTATATTAGTATTAAGTTACTACTTATAAATAAGTTTTAGCTTCTTAATTAAGGCTAGGTCTTAAGTACTAGTTATTATAGATACGTTAATATTAATAAGTAGAGGGGCCTAAGTATTACTTATTAATATAGGCCTACTAATACTTATAAGTATTATCGCCGGAGTTATTATATTATAGGATTTAAAGAATTTTAAACTTTACTTTATAAAATTAATTAAAATAGTAGCTATATCTTAAGTTAGATAAGACCTTTATACTTATTAAAGTCTTTACCTATCCTTTTATAACCTTATCCCCTTATTCTTTTTCTTATTCTACTATTATAGTTATTATAACTAATAGATAATATTATTAGTAGAGTTAGCTTTATCCTTAAGATTACTCCTAATACTAATATTACTCTAGTAGCTAGTATTACTTTAGTATTAAGGACTTAAGCTTTACTACTAGTAGGGAGAACCTTTTAATATAGTACTTATACTAGAGGGTAATAGTAATATTACTATAAATAAGAGTAAGATAGGTAAGCCTTTTAAGGAGGAGTCTTATTTATTATTTTCTTTATAAGAAGGAATTTTATTAGAACTAGTATTCTCTATTTCCCTTATAGCCTTTTTACCCTAGTAAGTAGAGAGTATATCTTATTTAGTATTATAATCTTATATTTTCTCCTTCTTATCTTTTATATCTTACTTCTTTTTATATTTTCTAGCTTAAACTTTATTAGCTATTAATTACTATTAATTTAATACTTATATAAGGTTATTATTAGTTATTATATACCTAGATCTCCTACTATATTCCTTCTTATACTTATACTATTTAAGTAGTACTACTACCTTTTATTAATAACTATTTTAAGAGTAGGAATAATAGGTATATATCTTAAAGTCCTACTATATATACTTCTATTATAAATTTATACTAGAAAGTCTATATATACCCGCTTTAGTAAGCGTATAATTAATAAGTATTATTATCTCCTTAGTACTAAGAAGTATTTCTTTATATATATTTTATCCCTTTTACCTACCTCTCTTATACTTCTTATTATAACTATCTAATTATAAGATATTTAAGCTCCTAGTCCCCCTTCTCTTATACCTTCTTAAATACTATAATAGCTTTATATTATATAGCCTAGCTTTCCTATAACCTTTCTCTTTATAAGAGGACTTTCGCGGGGTAGGTTAGGAGGAATATAAGGGAAGGATATTATTATTATTAAGAGGTTCCTAAGGTATAAGAGGTATATTTATATAAAGGCTAGTAATAATATCTTCCTATTAATTATATAGATATATAGTAATTATATATTTATCGCGCTATATTAAGATCTTTACTTATAAGGATATAAAAGGAGGATCTAGCGTACTAGTAATAGTAATAGTAAAGGTACTAGTACCTAGGATATCCTTAGAAGACTTTAAAGCACGCCTAGGAGGTATAAAATAACTATTAGTAATAGTAGAGGAAGGTTATAAGAGGGATAGAATAGATATAAATATAGGTAAGTAATAGATTAACTATAAAGAATATTAGAATAATAGCTTAATTAGGCTATTATTTATATTAAATTTGTAATTTAATAATTAAATTACTAACTTAATAATCTATATAATTAGTAAATATTATAGCCTAATATAGCTATTAACTATTAAATAATATTAAATAATCGCTTAAAATCGGGACTATAAAACCTATCTATTATAGACTTAAAGAACCTACTATAAGGGTTAACTAACCTCTAGTCGTTAATCTACCTACTTTAAGGCTAGTACCTCGACCGCTAATAGAGATAAGACTTATATAATCAAGCCTTTAGTATATATCACCCTAGGTAGCTCCTCTACCAGCCGATAAAATGTTTGGAATACTCGACGAAGCTCTATTTCCCGTAGAGTTAGTTAATAAGCTCGAGAATAATAGTAAAGGATTAATAGAAGGAATTAAGTCTTTAATAATAGCTAGAATAATAGGGGAGTATAAATCATCCTAGGAGGAGGGAAGACTACATCGGCAATTCGGGAACCCGGCCCTGGAAGCTTAGGCAGCTCAACCAGCCCGTACGGGAGGACTTGTACTTAGGAGTTATCGTGCTAGCCCGAATAGGAAATATTATAAGTATTACGTCATATATTACTAATAAAATAGTAAACTAGGCTAACTTTATAGTTTAAGCTAAAACGGACTAGTACTCGCTAAGATACTAGCTCCTAAAGTTAGAGGTTTTTAAAACGAAGAAAAAAAAACCTCTAACTTTAGGAGCTAGTATCTTAGCGAGTACTAGTCCGTTTTAGCTTAAACTATAAAGTTAGCCTAGTTTACTATTTCATTAGTAATATATGACGTAATACTTATAATATTTCCTATTCGGGCTAGCACGATAACTCCTAAGTACAAGTCCTCCCGTACGGGCTAGTTGAGCTGCCTAAGCTTCCAGGGCCGGGGTCCCGAATTGCCGATGTAAGAGTATACGCGGAAACGAGGTTTACGGCGTAGCCTAGAAGCTAAGTAGCTAGAACTAAATAGGGATTGGAATTCTCCGGAGATACTACTATAATAAGGGGGACGGAAGATAATATCCTACTAAGTAATATATTATTATATATAAAACATATTTCCTACTCTAAATAGTTACCTTCTTATAATTACCTTCTTATTTAGTATAATAAATATTATAATAGATACTATTATTAATAATATACTTATTATATCTCCTTATTATAATAGAAAAAAGGATATTTAAAACCTTATTAATCTCTTAAGTCTTTTATCTAATAGATCTATTACTTTATACCTCTATCTAATTACTTTAAATCTAGCTTCTTATTATTAAGAATATTAAATTCTAATACTTTATATATCTTATCTCTATATATATATAAATCTTTTTTAATTATATTAAGTTATTTAACTTCTTTTAAGATATTTAATTCTATTTAAAAGTTTAATATCTTAATTAATAGATTTACTTACTAGAAGTTCTATTTCTTAGTATATTTTCTTTATATCTACTTTATAAATAGAAATCTTTCTATAATCTATTTTATCTTTACTTTATAACTTACTATCTTATAAAATTTAATACCTCCTCTAATTATTTATAAGTTATACTACCTACTACTTTTCTTTAAAACTCTTAATAGTACTTTAATTATATTAATCTAGATTCTTTATCTACTTCTTTATTTATAATTACTTAATATTCTATACAGCTCTCTTATATAGAAGAATCTACCTACTTCTAATTTAAACCTACTTCTAGTCTAGCCTTAAGGGGCTAGCGTCTTAGAGCTATATATATCTATACTTTAGGGTCTTATTTTAAAGTCTTTTAAGCTAGAATACTATTACCTTTATAGATTAATAACTAGGCTAGTTATAAGAAATACTTTATACTAAGAACTATTTAGGTTTTAATACTCTATAATTCTTATAATAAAAATAAGTTATTAAAGTTATTTATTATAAAAGTAGAGGCTATAAACTAGAAGTAAGTATAGATTAGAAGTAGGTAACTTCTTCTATATAAACCTAGCTAATTAAATTAATTAAAAAACTCTAGTATACTAGAAGGGTTTACCCCCTTCTAGTCTAAACCTACTTCTAGTCTAGCCCTAAGGGGTTAGTAGCCCGGAGTTCTTAAAGCTCTGTATTTAGTAGCCTAGCTCTAGGCGTACTCTAGGGTACTTTTAAGCCTTAGTACTATTACTTCTATAGATCCTTAGCTAGCCTTATTTTATAATTAATTTTACTATAAGAAGTACTTATATTTAAGTGTTCTATAATTCTTATAGCGGAAATAAATTAATAAAGTACCTGGTTATAGAAAGCGAGGGCGTGAATTAGAAGTAGGTGTGGACCGGAAGGGGGTGAACCCTTCTACTAGCCGCCGCAGCAGATACGGTAAGAACGATATTTCCGCTCTCGCAGCTGGTAATTCCTCCAATAACAGAAGGCCGAGTCCGCAAATTGGCGTATTATTGGCAACAATTTACAACAATCATATTACTAACTTTTTTCTTCTTTCTAACGGTTTCTGGTCTAATCTCAAACCCCACTAGCTATTCAACTAACTCTCTCTACCATCCTCACCCTTGTTGATGCCCATTCTACTATCACGATTAAAGCTGCAACATCCACCCCCACACCCACTTTCCAGTCAGCCGCCTACATCAAGTCGTTGATCGGTGAAGTAAGTATCACGTAGGTCTTTATACCGACGTCCGGCTCGTCTTCCAAGAGCAATGAGTAGATATTATTTGGATTTTGGGTCAACGGCACCGAGCTTGCGGCCAACATTACAAAGAATCTTGGACGGAGTGGCGAGCGTACTGGTTCTTTCCGGTTTAGGAGGCTGGTGGGCGTGGACGTGGGTGGAGAAGTGTACTTGTATCATCTAAATAACCGGACGACTGTTGATGGAAATGACTATAATACCGACTGGGGGGTCTTTACTACTACCTGCTTTGGTATCGGGACATGATTTGGGGTCGACATATGGTTTTGAGCATCAAGTGTTAAAATTTATTACTTCCCTTAGCTTTGCCTATTTGGTTATTGAGTAGGACGTGCATGATACATGGATCTATTCATAGGCCTTACGAGCTAGGTGATGATGATGACGCATTCATGTGATGAGTCAATGCAAAGCTATGTCTTTTCCTAGTCTCAATTGCCATGAATGGCTTTTGTTGTCCTCCAACTGAGAAGTCCAAGATCTTGAAGGGCGTTACTCCGTGACGACGAAAAATCTACAGTGAACGAAACCATCCAATAACCTTGCATTCTAGCGACCTGAACCCGGTCTCGATCCCCGCAACGCAACTTGCACCTCCTCAGTTAACCCCTGCCTCTCTCTCTCTCGCTCCTCACAAAGCCGCAGAATCATCTGCGCTGTCTCCTTATTTTCCGCATACTCTGCTAAATGGAAAGGGCTCTGCCCGTCACTATCCTTTTTTTGAGGATCCGCGCCTGCAGCAACAAGCCTCTGCACCAGATCACCGCTCCCCCACTGCGCGGCCGCACAAAGCGTGATTTGCAATCTCTTCTCCGGCGGCCTGGCGCCATGCTCGAGCAGGAGAACTGGAAGCGAGGTGTTCAAGCCATACAAGCTGATGTCCAAGGCTGTTTCCTCGAAGTGATCTTTCATATCTACATCGGCGCCGGCATCGAGGAGGCATTCAGCCGCTTCATAATTATTATAGAGGGCTGTCCAGTGCAGAGGGGTACGCTCGAGGCGGTCGATAATGTTTACGTCGACTTTGGCGTCGAGGAGGAGGTGGAGGAGGGTAATGCGATCGTTCTGAACTGCGAGATGCAGCGCACTGTGCCGGTCTAGATCGACGAGATTGAGGTCGATGGTTGGGTCCGTTTGCGCTTTGGTGATGTAAGATACGATGATCTCGTTCATTCCGAGCTTAGTGGCTGTCAGGAAGCCTACTTCTGTGCTATTGATAGAGGTGTTGGTGTGCTTGAGGCGGCCCATGGATTCGTCGCTGGTGGATTCTCGTTTTCGAAGCTTTGATAGGAGTTCGAGGGCGTCGAGGTTGTTCATGTCTTTGGCGACGCCGAGGGGTGATCGGCCTGCGCCATCATGGATGTCCGTACGCGCGCCGTTTTCAAAGAGAATTTTGATGGTCTCACAGTATTCGAAGTATGCTGCGTCGTGCAAGGCGGTCCTTCCATTCGTACCCTGGGCGTTGATGTCGACGCCTGTTGGTTTCTCGAATAAGATACGTAGGATCTCGTCTTGGCCGTTAACAGCCGCGCTGTGGACAACAGTCCGATTGTATATATCGAATACCCTAGGATTAGCTCCTCGTTGCAGCAGAAGACGCACAACAGCAGCGTGGCCATAGTCAATGGCACGATTCAGTGGAGTGCCGCTCGCATTGTCAACGCCTTCTTGTATTTCGGGATCCGCCCCATGGTCCAGAAGCGCTTCCACAACGGCTAAGAAACCTAATTTCGCCGCTTCTATCAAGGGTGTAGACCAGTTGTTCTTTTTGTTGATATCCACGTTAGGATGAGATAGTATCTGTCGAACGACATGTGCGTCACCAGCGCTCGCGGCTAGTGTAAGTGCCGTGGAGTTGTGGGAGCCTGACTGGAAATTAACGTCTAGAACAGGCTTGTGTAAAATTATCTGCGCGATGTTGGCACGTCGAAGTGAGGCTGCTAGCATTAGGGGTGTTTGATCAGAGCGGCTGGTGTCAATGATGTTGAGGTCAATATTTGGCTGGTTAAGCAAAATTCGTGCTACATTGATATCGTTGGATGCTATGGCTCGGTGTAAGGAAGAGCTGCTGCGGCCGCATACAAGATTTGGGTCGGCCTTCTCTCTCAGGAGCACTTGCACAACAGGAGTGTGACCTCCTGAGGCAGCGTACATAAGTGGGGTCGTTTCAAAAGAGTCTCGGCAGTCGACGCGGGCACCAGCCCTCAATAGCTTCATTACCACATCAGTGAGACCGAAGTAGGCAGCTACATGTAGGGGATAAACGCCACTTCTGACATCCCAAACTGCAACATCTGGACTATCAGAGTACCACAAGGCCTGAACAGCAGCATCGAGATGCGGTTTGCAATTTAAGAAGTCGAGAATCTGCGTCGTCAAATCGTCCGGATGCTGGGACTGGGAAGCATGAATGCCCCAATAAGAGCAGCTATATTCGAGCAAAGGGTATTTAATGATTCTTTGTTTGAAGTCCTCGCTCTCAGTCGGCCCGGAGCTTGCGCCAGCATCGAACTCTTTGAATGAGAGGTATGTAAGACAGTCTCGAGCAAGTATGGTGTCGCCGTTGGAGAACCACTTTTCACGTTTTTCTCGGAAGTAATCTTGTGCCGAAAAATGAACAAGGCGTACTATATCACTCGCGTCAATGATGACCAGTCCAGCGCACATTGAAGTTAATTCGCCTGCACTGAGAACTTCGTCCGGATCGATATCAGAAGCATCAGAAGCCGAGGCAGTAGTTGCAAATGCATGCTCGACTTCTGCAATGCTGAGAGGTCTTTTACAGAACGCAATCCACAGCAGAAAGTTCACGACGATCCTTCGATCGTCGTCGTTAGTGGCTTCGATGCGCTGCATAGCTTGATCATAAGTATCTCCAATCTCTGTTGGTAAATTTTGTAAGGCATGCTGTATTGCTTTTGGTGTTCGTTTGGTGGCCAGCGAATCCATGTGCAATTTGGCAAGGAGAAACCTAACGTAGCAAATCAGCAATCCCAAAAACTTAGATAAGAAGCCAATTTCAAAAGCAATCACTGGTATCTATATCACGATGTTCTCTGATTCCCCTTGTTGATAGCATTGAAATAGCCTCCTCCCTGGGACTGAACAGGCTGCCATTGGTCCAAAGACTTTAACCAAAGGTCACTTCCAAGTTCAAAATTGCAAACTTGCAGGCAATTCTTGGTGATATTTTGCAAGGCATCAGAGATTGATTTGCACATCACTTGCCTGATGAAAGCCATAAGATGAAGACTTACATTCCATTAGCTTGTTGGACAATCGTCCCTGCAATCTCGTCTCGAAGGCTTCTCTTCTTATTGACGCTTTCAAGGAGCCTCTGCTCGTGGTCCACTCGCCATTGGACATAATTTCGTACATCACTCTCTGTTGCCACAATCTCAATTACATATGCACCGAGTCTTCTCACGATGTAATGACCTTCATGTGGGCAGCTCATGTCCTGGCCATGGCAAGCCTCGCAAAGATCAAAGCCATAGCCAGAGCACTGTCTGCAGTGGTATATCAAGCGCAGATTCTCTTGCTCGCAGCCGTCACAGCTGATTTCCGTATCGAAGAGGTCTCGAATACTATCAAGAGGTCGTGAAGTCACCATAATATTTACCTTACCGTGAGTGAGTGTTTCTAACAGGAGAAGGCGTTTTGATTCGTCCAGTATCTCGTCCAAAGCGTCGACGATGATGAAGCAGTCGTCCATTCTAGCAAGTTCGGCACGAAGTACCCCAGTCAGCTCTTGCAGAGATGGGAAGGTATCCATTCTAGTGTGAGTTCTGTACAAGTCCTTCAGCTCGGTGCTGAGATTGGGTCGTAATTGAAGAGTTTGCTTGATGAGAGCTGCAACAAGGTTTTCAACTGATTGGTTTTTCGTATCGTTGTAGCCGCAATAGATGACCAGTATGGCAGTATTTTGGTCCTTCCGAATCCTTTTTAGATGCTCAACGACGATAGAAGCCAGAAATGTTTTCCCAGCGCCCAGAATTCCTGGGCACCAGAGCATTGCCTCTTCACTCGATACCCATGTTTCAAAGTCTTCCCGTTCTAAGAACCAAGTTCCAGTACCTTCGCACGCTTGTTTGATGAAATCGTCCTGGATCAATGTGTCAGCCACCCAATAAGACATCTGGCCTCGATAGTATATTACTTGCTGCTTCAAAAAATTGAGGGTCGATATCCAATCAAGTACTGCTTTGACTTCATCATTCGCAACCGAAAGCTTAATATATCTAGTATCGGTTTGAATTTCGCGAGTGACGGCTGCATTTGTAGAACTTAGCGCGAGATTGAGAGAAATTTTCAAGCGTTCCAATTGAGCAGTGAGAGCCTCAACTTCGGACTTGTCAAAAGGCCATCGAAGTGTCTGGAGAACTTTGCGATGTCCGGTCTTTGGCTGTAAGCGGCTCATAATGTCGTTAAAGGTGGCCTGCATCTGGTAGAAGACGCCGTTGTCCTCGTCGAGAATGGTAATGGTTTTCAGCCAGGGCTCGCTGAGCTCCTCGTCAGAATCGAAATGGCTCTCGAGAAGTTTCAGAACCATCCACAAGGAGTTCAACTCGGTGAATAGGCGCAGACTCTGTTTGCCGCCCTCTTTGATTGTGTTTACAAAGGAAACTAAATTGAAGGCACCATCCGCGAGACTCTCGACGGCAGCTAGAAGGCCTACAGCGCTAATTGGATCCATGCTGATTTTTGATCGATAATCAATGATCTAAAGGTGCAAGCAAAACATCGACATTTGGTTAACAAGGAGACAGACAGTGGTACAGCCCGTCCGCTCGGATTAGGCCTGCCAGCACTTTCGAGATACAGACGGATCTGTTGATAGACTAATCGGGGTTACCTGTACTCTATCTCAAAGTAAATACAAAGCCGTCATATAAAACCGAAAGATGTTTACAGTTATTTCCAGCTATTCCCATTTCAATAAACGAAATACTAAGTACATGTAAAGCTAACATCCGAATGATATGGAAATTCGTTGAGGGATCGACAAGCCTACGTCATTCAGCCCTACTAAGCTTGACTACCACGTCGTATTAAAAATAGATTGTACTATATATCTAAATAAATTACTTTTAACGCGAGAATTACTTACTACTAAGTTACTTATAACTTTACTATATAGATATTTATACTATAATTATCTATTATTATTCTATTACCTTTATAAAATAGCTTATAATATAATCTATTTTTAATATAATATAACTACTTAAAGGAGATAATAAATTAATACTAAAAAATTATACTAAGGAATTTATAATACTATAATTTATTATACTTAAATATCTTATAAAAGTAATCCCTATATTCTTATAAGAGATTTATTCTAAGTCCTACCTTTATTTTAAAGATAAAGATAAAGATAATAAAATATATTAAGATAGAAGGTTAAAAACCTAATAGTAGAAGTACTATTATAAGTATATTAATATAAGTAGTTAAGCTAATCTTAGTATAAGGCTTTATAACCCTCTTACTATATTAAGTATAATATTAGTAAACTAGGAAACTTATAAAATATAAAAATATATATATTATATATATATAACTAGCGCGCTTATATATTAGTCTTAGAGCTTATTATAATACTTCTAATTATTATAAGCTACTATTTATACCTTTATAATATTAAAAGCGCGCTTAGTTTCCTAATTATTTATTAGAGTATATAAACTAGATATTATAATTTAAATAATATTTATAGAAAAGGTTTATTAAATATTATAGCTAATATTTATACTACCTACTTAATATTTAATAAATATACCTTTCTTAGAGTTAGCGCTATTATTATTATAATTATATTAGGCGGTATTATTAGTATATCTACCTATCTTATATATTCCTTTAATAGCGCTATTTATACTATTATTATAAGTATTATTATTATTAGGAATTACTATTTATCTATCTATTATAATTATAGTAGTCTATCCGCGCTACTTTAATTTATCGCTTATATTAATACTAGTACTATAATTAATAATATATAAAATTACGCTTATAGTACTTAATACGTATTTATTATACTATTTACTTAGTATTTATAAACTACCTTTTAATAGAACTATTTCTACCTACTTAACCTCCTTATATTATAAATTCTCTTCTTAAATCTTATTACTTTCTAGTTAAATTTCTACGCGTAACTTTCTTCTAATCTACTTCTTAAACCCTATATATTTACCCTTATTACTATTTATAATAATTATATTACTACCCCTTACTATCTTATACTATATCTAATCTAGTTATATTAGCTTAAATATACCCTAGAAATCCTCTATTAATTAGGACTTATAAGCGCTTTAATTTATAAGTAGATCTTCTCCTTTTATTATATATAATATATAGCGTCTTATAAGTTACTACCTACTATCTATCTTTAATTTACTTAGTAATATATATCCGCGTTTTAAAGTAGAGTAAAGGAGAGGAGGGAGGTTATTATCTTATCTAATTTAAGAGGTTAGTTATATATAGATAGATAGAGTAAGTAGAATTATACTATTAGCTATTTCCTCTTAAGCCTTACTAATATATAAGGATAGTAGTATTAAGGTTTAATACTTATACTTTAAAGAGCTATTTAGTAATATTTAATTAATACTAGGATTATTACCTTATATAGTTTTAAGTTAGCTATTATATCCCTCTTTATATTAGTTAATTAGGAATACCTACCTTAAATACTTAAAGGACTATTATATTTATTATTATCTAAATTATTTAAGGGTAGTAAGTTATCTAGTTAGCTACTATTAATATCCCTTTTATTTACCTTACTACTATTTCTATTTATAACTCTAATATTATAAAATATATCCCCTACCTCTTTTAAGTAAAGCTTATAAATATAGCTCTTATAAAGGTTATTATCTAAGTTATCTTATATATACTATATTATTTACTAGCGCCTTATAATAGTATATAATTAGCTCTCTATTATATATCTATATATAATAGTAAGATAGCTAGTTATATACCCTAGGCCTTTTTACCCTTAGATTTCTTAATATAGTAATTACTACGCGCGTTTTTAGATATATAATATCCTACTATTATTATAGTAAAAGTTAATAGGATATTAAGTAGGGGGTTAAAAAACTTCTTTATACTTTCTTTATTAGTAAAACTAGTCTTTATTAATTTATATACTATATTTATAAGTACTTTTATAAGGATAGGATTCGCCTATTTATCCTTTCTATTATAGACCTAATATTTAATTAGAACTAATATTAGATAGAGAGGTAACTTATATTATAATATATAAAAATTAGGAGGTTTAATAATACCTTAACTTACGCGGTTACCTCCTTTTATAAGCTATCCTATTTATATACTAATATTACTATAACCCGTATAAGGTTTAAAGAGTATAAATACTATTCTTTAAATAAGTTAATAAACTAGTACTTAGTTTAATTAAGATAAGAGGTAATTATAAATATTATACTAACCTTTTAAGCTTTAACTTTAATAGGTATACTATCTACCCTATTTAACTTACTTCTAATCTTAAGCCTTAACCTTTTAATTACCTTATCCTACGCGACTTTTATTTAACTACTTAGTTATATAAGATTATCTTTTAATTATATCTCTCTTCCCTTCTTTATACTCTTAGTTATACTAGAAAGAATTATTACCTTTAAATACTTTATATAATTAGGGATAATAATAGTATATATCTTATAAGAGACTACTTTAAAATAATATTTCTTATCTTACTAGAGATATAGTCCTATTTTATTACTACTATAATAATACTTATTAGTATTAGGGTTTAATAGAATATTAGGGATTATACTACTTACTCCTCTTATTAAACTTCTTATAATAGGACTTATTAATAGTTAATTTCTTCTTAGATTATATTAGTAGATAATTATAGTATAATATAAGATAGATACTTCTATCTATATATATCTATTATTAATAGAGGATATAACGCGTTTTTACTTCTCTTTAACTTAAAGTTACTTATTCTCTTTATTACTTAATTACTTATAATTATTATTATTATTAGAAATTAATAACTTAGTAGACTACTTATTATTCTACTTATTATAATTACATCCTTTATTTATCTTATAATTCTAGAGTTAAGTTATATTAGTAATTAAGTACTACGCGTCTTAAGATAATAGTCTTATCCTCTTATATACTATATTAGTATTATATAAAGAATAGGTATTATATTCTTATAAGTAGATAGAAGGAAGAAGTAGTAGATTATATTATTAATAAATTTAAAAATACTATAATTAAAGGAAGGGGAAAACCCTTAAATTATTAGGAAATTAATCTATTTAATATAGTATTAAAGAGCTAAGCTAAGTTAATTAAACTAGATAGGATTTAATAAATTAATTAATATTACTTTAATTTATATTAAGTATATTAATACTAGTAACTTATACTACTTATTTATAAGGAATACTATTACTAGTAATACCTACTATAACCTTAAAATATAATATCTTTATTATATTTAAGCGTAGGGCGCCTTATTATAAATACTATCTAGACTCTAGTTAATTAAAACTACTTATTAATACTATATATAAGACTTATTCTAATATATACTATATATTATCTAGTAGCTACTAAACCTTATATATTAAAAGTAAAGCGCTTAGTACCTTAAATATATATTTCTACTAGTACTACCCTTTATTCCTATTTATTAGTAATAATAATACTTAGTAACCTAGAGTAAATATAAATAATAGCGTCCTTTATCTTATTATAATCTAAGTTAGATCTAATTAAGACTTTAAACTTTTTAAAGTTAAAGTTATTTATATTTAGTAGTTCTATATATATATTACTCTTTTAAATATTTTAAGTTATATATATTATACTTTTATCTATATTATTACTAATATATAATATAGTATAGTAAATAGAACTTATATACTAATTAAGTTCCCTAATTAAGTATATAAATTATAGTCTCTTATCTAAATCCCTAGATAATTTAGCGCTTAATATTATATAATTTTCTCTACTATCCTTATAATATTATTTAACTCTTATCTATCTCCTCTAATTATAATTATTTTATTAAGTAAGAAAGAGGAGATATTAATCCTTCTACTATTTAAGGATACTATTAAATATATAAGTAAACTCTTTATATATATTAATAAACCTAGATTATAAGTAGTTTTTTACCTTCTTTATATTTAATCTTTAATCTAGTAGTTTTATAAATTCTAATTACTTTTATAATTAGGTAAGAAGAAGTATATAAGTAGTTTTATTAATTTTTAGTATATCCTTTATAATTTTAACCGACTATCTTATATTATTAAAATCCCTAGGATTTATTCCTACTAAGTCTAGTCTAAGTAGCTAACTTTTATAAGTTTAATAAATCGTCGTATATATATTAATATTATAGTATTATTTATTAGTAAACCTACGTAGTATACGCGGTAATATATATATTATAAAAAGTCTATTACTTATATTTTATCCCTACTTCTAAGTAGATTATAAATATAAATACTAAATATATTATTATTTAAGTATTATTATACTACTTCTCTATTATAATATTTAAAGTATCTATTATATTACTTTATAACTAGGGCTACTCTAGTATTATAATATAGAATACTATATTTTATATCCTTAATAAAGAAGAATAAAAGGTAGGATATTATTATATTATAGTTATAGTATTATATATTAAGCCTTCTTATATTTAGTAGTTAAGAAAAGAAAAATACTTAGATTATAATTTTATCTATTTAGTAAATAATTTACTATCTTTTATTAATTTAAAGAGAATAGCTTTTTATTTTATTACTTATCTAGTCTATTAAAGAGATTTCTCGTCGTATATTATATTATATAAGTCCTAGTTAGTATAATTATTAATATAAGCTATATTATTATTTCTTATACCCTTTCTTATATACGCTAATATAATATATATACTCCTTATAATTCCTATTAAAGAGATAAGTTAACGCGTTTTAAGTATCTTTAAATTAGTAGTTATATTAATTAGTTATAATTCTACTTCTACTATTTTATAAATCTTATATAAAGCCCCTTCTTTATAAATTCTTAGGAAATTTATAAGGGCTCTATTATACTTTAATAGTTAACCCTTAGTAGTTAGATACCTTATATCTAATACTATTATAAGAAGTTAAAGCTTAATAGGCCTTTAATTATAAAGTAATATTATATAACTTTAAGGCCTTAATTCCTATATTAGGATATAGTTATATCTCTACTTTCTTTAATTCTACTAGTTTACTATATATATTATATTATTAATAATAAGATTCTTTATATCTTCTAAATCTTTTCTATCTAGTTTCTAGTATCTAATTAATAGATATAAGTAGATAAAGTATATATATACTTACTTAGAATTATATTCCCTTCTATCTATATTTCTATTAATTATAGTCCTTCTATCTATCTCTTTTTAGTATTAATATATAAAGATAGTTAGTATCTTAATAAAGCCCTCTACTTATAAATACTATTATATTATAAATAGTATATACTAGATCCTATTATCTAGTTTAGTAGCTAAAACTATTTATATTTACTACTTATTAGGTTTATACTAAAAATATAATAATTTAACTTTATAACTAAGTATTAATACTTTAATTATAAGGTCTACCCTTTTTAAGGTAGATAGCCTTATTATAAATTAAAATAGGTTATTCTTTATAACTAGTATTTATAAGTAGTAGATAGTATAGTATATAAGTTATTCTTAAAAGTTTTCTTACTTATTAATTAAATTAAAGAAAGCTTTAACTAGATAGTAATATACTACCTCTTTATATTTACTATTATAGTTATTTATAGTATTAAATTACTAAGTCTACTTTATATAATATATTATTATATAGAGCTTTAATATATTAAAATAGCTACTTAGATTTACTTTATTAACTAGCTTATATTAATTAAAATAAGTCTTAAATCTATTAAATTAGTATAACGCGTTTTTAAGATATCCTAGTATTTTATTATTATATAACTAGTATTAAGTAATTAGAATAAAGTCTACTAGTACCTAGATATATTTAATTTCTAAACTATATAAATTTATAAATAGTAGAGTAATTACTAGTATAAGTTATTATATAATAGCTTATTAGTTCTTACCTATCTACTATATAATAGTATTATAATACTTAAAAATCTTTAAGTTATAAAAGGGAGGAATATTATAGAATCTTTTATTTAATTATACCTTCCTTAGTACCTCCTTTAATATACCTTTAAACCCCTTTATTTTCTTAGTACTAAGTATACTACTCTTAATAGTAAGACTAACCTATTTAAGTAAATAGTTAATTATACCTTTTAAGAGTTAATATAATATATTAATAAGTATTCTTATATATATATCTATTATTATATATAACTAAGCGAAGTTTTATATTAGATATACTAATATATTATTATTTTTTAGTATATCCTTAGCCTTCTAGTACTAGATTTAAGAACGGGTAGAGTAGTAGGTTTAAAGGGGCTAATTAGTACTAAGGTTCTATTATTAATTTAGTAGTACTATATAAATTACTAGAAAATACTTATAAAAATTCAAGATTTTTACTTAGAAAAAGTATACTTAAAAGTATAATTCTTTTATTTATTAGTAAGTATTAATAATTATAAGGTAAATCTAAGATTAAATATAATAGATATTTATATAAACTTTTATAGATACTAAGACCCCCTTTAAGTATTATAAGAGATATAAGGTAAATATTATTAAAAATATTAATTTTAAATTTAAGAGATTATTTATAATAGTTACTTAATACTAGAGTATTAATAAATAGTTATTAAGCTTACTTATATTATAACTCTATTATAATATTACTATTTAAGATTAATAGAATATAACTAAGTATATTATTATTAGATAACTTATTATATTAGTTATTATTAGAAAAAGATATTATTATTATTAAGATAGAAGTATTAAAAGACTAATACTATCTACTAATTACCTAACTAATTAAGGGATATCTAGTATAATAATATTTTATATAACTAATAACTTTTATACTACTAGACTATTTAATATAATTCTTAAATTATTATAACCCTTATATTATAATATATCTTTTATACTCTTATAATAACTATTAATAGTTATATTAGATTTATTATATTAATATAAAGGAATCTATTAAATATAAGAGTTTATATAACTTAGTATTTATCTAGCCCTTTAAAGTTTAACTAGTAGTATTTAATAAATTAAATAGTAGAATATCTTATTTTTATTATTAGAAAGTCTAATATTATAATCTAATATAAAGACTAAATTATATAACTAAGTATAATATTAAGCTATTTTTATACTTCTAATATTATAATTAGTATTCTTATAAGCTACTAAGTAGCTATTAATAGGATCTAGGTATTAATAATAAGTTATAACTAATATATTAGAAGTAGTCTACTTATTATCTAATAGTATCTACTTATATATAATATTTCTTATTATTTAATTAGATATATATTTAAGAGTTTTAAGCTTAATAATATAAAGGTTTCTCTATCTTATTACTTATAATAAAGTTATATATAACTAATTATAATTAAAAGTAGACCTAGTTTATAAGTTAATACTTATATACTTTATTAATTAGCCTTATAATTTATTAATAGTTATAGTAAATACTAGTTAAATAGGGTACTACTTATAAATAAAAGGGGTAGGAATCTACCTATTATTTTCTTTAAATTATAACGGCGTCTTAAATAGTATTATCTTCTCGCTATTATAAGTACTACTTATAATCTCCTTTTTAAAGATATACTTACTATATCTTATTACTTATAATTAAGTCTTATTATATAAATATAACGGATTAAAATTCTTTAATAGTATAACTAGTACGCCTAGCTTAATATATAACTTATAAGATAGTAGAGAGGGTTTATAAAACTTATAAAAGTACTTAAAAGAGAAGAGTTTATTATCTTCTTCTAATATAATATAATTAATACTCTAGTATATTATTATATTACTAGAGATATATAATATTATCTTAGTATTAATACTAGTAATATCTTTATTAGTAATAGTAAGAATAGCTTATTTTAATAGATAAACCCTTTAAGAGATATTTATCTTAATATTAGTATAGATATTCTTAACTAAATTATTAATAGTATTTCCTAGAGTATAACTATATTTCTAATATAATATATCTTTATTAGTAGTAGAGCTTTTCTAGATATTAATACTATTACTAATAGTAAGGAGATTACTTATAAATAGTCCTATTTTATAATAAGTAGTATCTATTAAGTTAAGATTATTAAGTCGCTTATTAATAGTAAGATTTAAATATATAACCTTATTCTAGAAATAGGCCTTTTAAAGATATACCTTAATAACCTAGCTACTAGATCCTCTTAAAATAACTAGGAGTATTTATTAGAAGTCTTTATAAAAGTAGACTATCTTACTTTTAAAATAAACCTAGTTATTACTATAAATATCTTAAAGGTTATAACTAATAGCTTCTATATTATATTAACTTTATATAAGAGACTTATCTTAAAAGATAATATAAGCTTATTTAATTAGCTTAGTAAGATTAGTCCTCTTTTTAATCTTATATAAAGAGGTATTATTAAAGTTTAAAGGTATCTTAAATTATAAGTAAGTAGTCTAACCTCCTTATAATAGTATTAATATAATACTAGAAGATACTACTATTAAAGTAACCTTTTACTAGGAATATAGCCTTTCTATAATAGTATTTTAAACTATTATCTTACTAGTCCCCCTAGTACTATTAAAGAAGAATAGTATACTAGAAGTATTAAATTTATTATTAGTATTAGTATTAATAGCGGTAATAATCTAATTAGTAGTATAGTATTAATTAGTATTTAACTTATTTTATAAGACCTTAACTTTATTAAAGGTAATTTAATAAGATATTTCTTTTTATAAAAGTCTATTTAAAATATTATTAAAATTATTAAATAAAATAGTTAAAATAAATAGATTATATTAAACTAGATTCTTAGTATATTTAAGGGTTAATTAATATTCTAATTAGCTATTAATTAGGTAAAGGGTATACTATTTAATAAATAACTATTACTTATAATAATTATCTAGGATTTAAAGTATTAAAAAATCCTATTATAAGAGGTATAAGTAGTTATTTAAGATATACTCCTTATACTTATTTTATAAGATAAAAGTATTAGTAGGTTAGAGTTTAATTAATACTAATATAAAAAGACTATATAACTTATAACCTCCTTAAAAATCCTTTTCCTTATTAAGGATCTTATTAGTATATCTATTATTTTTAGTTAACTTAAGCTTTATATAAGCCTCCTTCTAACCTATTAACTAGCTATCTATTATCTAGAAGTTATTAAATAATATAACCCCTTTAATATAATAGAGGAGTAGTTAGTAATAGTAGAGATCTTTAGTTTTAAGACTAATAAAATTAATATATTTAAGAGTCTCCCCCCTTTTATATATTTTCTAATATTTATTTCTTTTATTCTATATAAAGACCTTAGGAAAATCCGCGTATAAATAGTTAAGTAGATTCTTTATAATAGTAAGATATTTCCTATTCTATTTTATAAAGGGTAATAGCTAACTATTATTATAAGCTTCTTTAATAAGATAGTTTATATTAAAAAACTCTATTAATATAGTTTTATAAAACTTATTACTATCTATTAGCTTTTATTTAATAGCTTTATTAGTAGCTTAGTTATTAGCTAGCTTAAAAAGGGTATACTATTAGTTTAAAAGGTAGATTTATAAATACTTTATATAAGGCTTTATAATACTTATATTAAATAAAAGTATCTTCTAGATAGCTTTAATAGATCTAATCTAGTAAGCGGACTAGAACTTAGTAATCTTATTTATTAACTCCCCTTACTATTATAACTAGCTATTAAGAGTAGGATTATTATTATTATAAGTATAATTCCTAGTAAGGGAGATATTAGCTTAATTAAGTCCCTTATAAATATATTTAGGGTTAGGGTTAGGGTTAGGGTTAGGGTTAGGGTTAGGGTTAGGGTTAGGGTTAGGGTTAGGGTTAGGGTTAGGGTTAGGGTTAGGGTTAGGGTTAGGGTTAGGGTT